>Ga0233441_1001108_pt1 | contig 25875 bp, 25 predicted proteins | sample SI_123_September_4_FD_182781 | JGI IMG/M metagenome (GOLD analysis project Ga0233441, IMG submission 182781) | Seawater microbial communities from Saanich Inlet, British Columbia, Canada - SI_123_September2016_135_MG | ecosystem: Environmental > Aquatic > Marine > Inlet | place: Canada: British...
AATATACGTGACATTATTAGCATTTTTTAGGAAAAAACTGGGATTATTTGAAGGTGTTTTTATGTGCTATAGGATTTCTATTGCATAATTTGGGATAAAAAGAGTCAATACTAGCTTTTACTTCATTCGCTCTAATGTTATGAAGGAATATCTTTGAATAACTTTTTTCTAAAATCTCTTTTCCTGTAATAGAAATACCTACACTTGATTGAACAATATTATAATTATTATTATGTACTGAGTTCATTTTGTATGTTAATTCTGTTTTGAATTCATCAAAGTTTTTATAAATTTTCCCACGAACCTCACTCCAAGGCAAGTTTGCCTGTAGGTCTTCTTTGTTAGCTATTTTTATCCTATGATTAGTAAGTTTTGTGAAAATTGAGTAGTTTACCCTATTTTGCAAACTTAGGTAATCTATAATCTCCGTCATAGATCTGGCTTTAGCCTTAAGATATATCCTTCCATCATCAAATAAGAAAAATCCATCATCTTTATTGGTTTTATAACTTCGATTACCATCAACTTTTGTTTGTTTTATATCTTGTTTAGTAAGCATACTATTTTTTGGAAGATCATGTTTTAAACTACACCCTGTTGATAAGAATAACACTATTATTAACGATGTGAAGTTTTTCATATTAAAATACCTTTTTGCAACTAGATTTTTCTTGTGAATTTTATCATTAAGAACTTAATAACAAATAATCTTCTTCCCCTCTTATTACAAATATTTAAAGTAGTTTAATAGGGATATATTTAAAAAGAGATAAGTAGGTTTGATGATTTTTGAGGAAGTGTCTTATGAAGTCTACTTTGTGATTTTATAAAGATAATAATAAAATTTTATACTCTAGTAGGAATTTTAGTCAATGTTTTAGATGGTAATAGACAAAAGAGCTCTTTAGACTTCTGAGAAAATCTCCTAAAATTTGAAAATCTCCATTTACTTGCGATATCAGAGACATGTGTCACTCCAGCACCATGCTATGTTTCACTATTAGCATGAAAACTTCCTGTTATTAACGCTAATGCAACGACTGCACTTCTTAACTTCTTAAACATTTTATAGCTTTTAATAATTCAAATTGTTTAATTATAGCATTATCATGAAATAGTGGTATCACATTTTTGTGTTAACGTGTTGTGAATATCTTAGTAGTTAAAAAGAGAAGTCAACAGACAAAGTGTTATGCAATTACAAACATAAAAAGAAAATTTCTAGTATTACTCAAAACTTGGTAAAATAGCGTTAAAAAGAGCACTCTATGTTTAAACCCTTACTCCTTCTTACCCTTTCAACACTTTTTACATTATCGTTAAATGCAAATAACTCAAAATTAGTGGGTGGTGTAGCCATTTTAATTAAAGACCAACCTATTACACTTTATGACGTTAAACAAAAAATGGCTAATGATAAAATGGCACTTAATGATGCTGTTGAAATATTAATTCGTGAGAAGCTTGAAGAAGTAGAAGCTAAAAAACGTAAGCTTAATGTGACGAACCAAGAAGTTTATAACAAAATTGGTGAAATGGCAAAACAGAACAAAATGACAATTTCACAACTTTATGAAGCAATGCAAAGTGTCAGAGGCTTAAGTTCAAAACAGTTAAAAGAGCGTATTAAAACTAATGCTTTAAAAGAGAAACTTTTTAATGCTATTGCTTTTACCGAAGTACAACCCGCTACGGATGAAGAAGCACTAGAGTACTATACTATCAATCAAGATAAATTTAGACATCCAGAATCATTTTCAATTATTACTTATCAAGCTAAAGAGAAAGAAGTTTTAGTTAAAAAAATTCAGAATCCTATGTTTTATTCACCCGATGTTAAAAGTGAAAACCAGACTATTGTGTACAAAGAAGTTAATCCTCGTTTAGCTGAACTTTTAAACGAAACAAAAATCAGTCATTTTACTCCTATTGTGCCTTCACCCGATGGTGGGCACATGAGCTTTTTTATTCTTGATAAAGTTAATGTTACTGTAGAGACGTTTGAGAGTGCACGACGACAAATTGATAATGACGTAATGGGAAAGAAACGTAATCAAGTGTTAAATGATTACTTCGCACGATTACGCTTAAATTCTGATATTCAGATGATTCGATTACCTAAAAACTAAACTTGATCTTGCCAATCGAAACAGCGGCTTAGCTTCTTGGAATAAAGTGTATCAATTTAAGTTACCACTCCAATATTAGTATTAGCTTTAAAACCCATACAAAACTCCTTATTATCGAGCCATCTATTTTTTGAAAATACTTTAATTAAAAGAGTAAAAAGATAATTTTTAAGTTATTTTAGAAAATTTGTGTGAAATATTAGAGAGGAGAATAGAATTGGCGTTAGAATAGAAAGGTACCTAATAAAAATAAATAAGTAAAAAGTAGAAATGACTAAAGGGTAGTAGAAATTCTACTATCCTTTATAATTTTCAAGATACTTAGTATCAAAATTGTTTGATTTGAAATCAGGATTTGTCATCATTTTCTTGTGAAAATCAATTGTGGTTTTAATTCCCTCAACTTTAAATTCACTCAGTGCTCGGTACATTTTTGCAATAGCATCTGCTCTGTCATTTCCATAAACAATAAGTTTACCAATCATACTATCGTATGTTGGAGGAACTGTGTATCCTGCATGAACGTGAGTATCAATACGAATTCCACGACCACCTGGAGCAATCCATGAGGTGATTTTACCCGGAGACGGTAAAAATTTCACAGAATCTTCTGCTGAAATACGACACTCTATTGAGTGACCTGAAAATGAGATACTCTCTTGAGATGGAAGTTTTTCACCCTCTGCAACACGAATCATCATCTCAATTAAATCAAGTCCACTTACTTCTTCAGAAACAGTGTGCTCGACTTGAAGACGTGTGTTCATTTCCATGAAGTAAAAATCTAAATTTTTATCAAGTAAAAATTCAAATGTTCCCGCACCTTCATATTTAATGAATTTTGTTGCTTGAACCGCTGAAGCATGTATTTTTGCACGAACTTCAGGTGTTAAAATATTTGCTGGTGACTCTTCTATAAGTTTTTGATGACGACGTTGCATCGAACAATCACGTTCACCAACATGAACTACATTACCATGAGCATCGGCCATGATTTGAACTTCAATATGACGTGGATTTAAAATGAATTTTTCCATATAAATCGTACCATCACCAAAAGAGGTAATGGCTTCAGATTCTGCTGCTAAAAATAAATTTTCTAGACGACTTTCTTCTTCAACAACACGCATTCCACGTCCACCACCACCTTGAGCAGCTTTAAGAATTACAGGATATCCCACTTCTTTAGCACGTTTTTTTGCATCTTCTATATCGTGAATAGCACCATCAGAACCAGGAACAACAGGAACACCTGCAGCAATCATGACATCTTTAGCTTTTGATTTATCAGACATTAATACCATTACTTCAGGTGTTGGTCCAATAAATTTAATATGATGGTGTGTACAAATCTCTACAAAGTGTTGGTTTTCACTTAAAAAACCATAACCTGGGAAAATTGCGTCACAGTGAGAAATTTCAGCTGCTGCAATAATAGCCGGAATATTTAAGTAACTTTTAGCACTAGGCCCATCACCAATACAGATTGATGCATCCGCAAGTTTTAAATACTCACTTCCCTTGTCAGCAGTTGAATAAACAGCTACTGCTTCTTTACCCATCTCTTTAATAGTACGAATCGCACGTAAGGCAATCTCACCGCGATTGGCAACTAAAATACGTTTGATTTCAGCCATAATTACAGTTTCTCAACTACAAATAATGGCATGTCATACTCAACAGCTTGAGCATCTTGAGCCAACATTTCTACAATTTTACAATCGAATTCTGCTTCGATTTCATTCATAATTTTCATTGCCTCCATAATAGCAATAACTTGACCTTGTTTTACACGGTCTCCTGCTTTTACAAAAGGAGCAGCATCAGGAGATGGTGCAGAATAATACGTTCCAACCATTGGTGAGTTAATAGTATCACCACTAATAGTTGTTGCTGGTGCAGAAGTTGTCGCAACAGGAACAGCAGCTTGAGCTACTGGTGCTGCAACAGCAATTGGTGCCATAGGAGCAGCAACTAAACCTGTTGCTTTTTCCATCTCTACTGAAAAATCTTTTTTCGTAATTACGATTTTTGATAATCCACTTTCGTCGAATTGTGTAATGAGTTCGTTAAGTTCTTTTGTGTTCATTTGCTGTATATCTCCTAAATTATAATAAGTGCGCTATAATAACATATAATATTTAAGCAACTTATAAAGTATAAGATTGTTTTCAAAAAAGGATAGGTATGGGTTTAAAAAGTGACACTTGGATAAGAGAACAATCAACACAAAATGAAATGATCACACCGTTTTGCGAAAACCAAGTAGGCGAAGGTGTTGTCAGTTATGGTTTAAGCTCTTATGGTTACGATATTCGTGTTAGTAATGAATTTAAAATTTTTACTAACTTAAATTCAACTGTAGTTGATCCTAAACATTTTGATGACGCCAATGTTGTCGATTTCACGGGTGATGTATGTATTGTTCCTCCAAACTCTTTTGCACTTGCTCGTACTGTAGAGTATTTTAAAATTCCTCGTGATGTTTTAGCTATTTGTTTAGGAAAAAGTACTTATGCTCGTTGTGGAATTATTGTTAATGTCACACCATTTGAACCAGAATTTGAAGGTCATATTACTATTGAAATTTCAAATACTACCCCTCTTCCTGCAAAAATTTACGCAAATGAAGGTATTGCTCAAGTCCTCTTTTTACAAGGTGATGAAGCGTGTGAAACTTCATACCGTGATAAAAAAGGGAAGTATCAAGGTCAAGAGGGAATTACCTTACCTCGTATTTTAGGCTCATAATTTTTACTTTTTCATTCTTTTCTTAAATTTAATATTAATATAAATATTAAAGTGATAGCATTAGTGTAAGTTAATTTTTAAAGGACATTAATGCTTAGCGAATATAGAGACACTATCACCTTAATGAAACAAGATCCAAACAATGCCATGCATTTTAAACGCGTTTTTGGTAGACATAACGAACTAGACGAGCTTATTACAGAAGCACAGAAAAATCCTCGATTGATGACAGACTTAGAGATTGAAGAACTTAAAAAAGAGAAACTTCACCTAAAAGATGAAGCCTACCGTTGTATTCTAAAATACAAAAAAAAGCATAACTTATAATATAAGAGTATCTACTCTTTATATTAACTCTAAAACTTTTTCTGGTGGACGACCTAACACTGCCTTATCACCTTTTATGACAATAGGGCGTTGAATTAACTTAGGAAAACGTGTCATTGCCCGAATAAGAACACCTTCATCCTCAACATCGTTAAGTTTCAACTGTTTGTAGATATCTTCACCATCACGTAATAACTCTTTTGCACTCATACCTAACTTGACTAAAACTTCTTTTAGTTCATCTTCAGTAGGTTCAGTTTCTAAATATTTTACGACCTCTGCTTCAATACCGTTTTTTTCTAATATTTCTAATGTTTGACGAGATTTTGAACATCTTGGATTATGCCAAATGATAATTTCATTCATATTTAATTTCCTCATAAATTTTTGGAAATATTATACCCAAATCAAATATGAATGAAATTCACAGTTTAACAATAACCTCAGTTAATTTTTCATAAAATCTAATATACTTAATTTTTTAATGAAGGATATATAATGCAAAGAGAGATTTCATTACGAGGTCGTGCGTATCCAACCGATTTAAATCCATCAGGTACTGTTTTTGGTGGATGGATTATGGCTAAAATGGATAAAGCGGCTTCTATTGCTGTAGAAAATATTGTTCTTTCCAATACGGTTACCGTTAAAGTTAGCGATTTACATTTTATTCAGCCTATTAAAAATGGCGATATTGTAACAATTTATACCACACTTAAAAAAATTGGTGTTGCCTCACTTACTGTCAATGTAGATGTACAAGTAAAACATCGTATTAGTAATAAAGAGTACGCCGTGAGTAATGCTGACTTTTCATTTGTAACATTAGATGATAATATGAAACCTATTCCTGTTTTAGATGTTATTCGTGATAATGCACCGCAAGAAGCGGTAAATCTTGCTCGTATGTGTAGTATAACTCCTTGCGATAATATCTATCATGATAATGACTAGAATATTTCAAAAGAGGTTACTGTTCTAAAACTTTTTGTGTTGCTTGGGCAATATAAAACTCTTCATCAGTTTTAATTACTACAACCTCAACATGTGATGATAGCGTCGAAATTAAACCTATATTATTTACTATTTTTTCATTTTTTTCGCTATCTAATGTAACACCAATAATATCCATCTCTTTACAAATACGCTCACGAATCTCTTGTGAATTTTCTCCAATGCCACCAGTAAAGACTAAAGCATCTACCTGACCCAATATTAGTGCATAAGCACCAATATATTTTCGTATACGATGAGTATACATATCAAGTGCTAACTCCATATTATCATCATCACTATTTAATATATCACGCATGTCACTTTTCCCGCAAATACCTTTTAATCCACTTTTTTTGTTAAGCTGCATATCAATATTATCTTCAAACTGTTGCATATATAAAACTATAGCAGGATCAATATCACCAGAACGTGTTCCCATAACCAATCCCTCTAAGGGGGTCATGCCCATAGAAGTTTCTACACTTTCACCCTCTTTAATAGCACAAATACTACCTCCATTTCCAAGATGAATAGTAATTAAGTTCAAAGACTCTAATGGCTTATCATGATAATGTGCATAACATTGAGAAACATAGTGATGAGAACTTCCATGAAAGCCATAACGTCGTACATCATGTTCATAATACCAAGAGCTAGGAACTGCATAACGGTATACTTTTTCAGGCATAGTTTGATGAAAGGCAGTATCAAAAACTGCTACGTGAGGTCTATTTTTAAAAATATTTTCTGAAGCTGCTATACCTAATAGGTTTGTGGGATTATGTAAAGGTGCCAGCTTTATAAGTTTTTTAATTACTTTTTTAACATCATTGTCTATTAATACTGGTCGTGAAAACTCTTCACCTCCATGAACCACACGATGTCCTATAGCATCAACACTTTGAATCGTATTTTCATCCCATGATGACAACAGTTTTATTAAAGATTTTTCATGAGATGTCACTTCTTCAATAACTCCCGATAAAAGAACTTCATCTGTTTGCATATTGAAAAGTTTATATTTTATAGAAGAACTTCCCGAATTTAAAACTAAAATTATCATGATAGTTAACGTTGTGCTTGAATTGCGGTAATAGCAATTGTATTAACAATATCGTCTACACTACAACCTCGGCTTAAATCATTAATTGGCTTATTTAACCCCTGTAAAATTGGACCAATGGCTAGTGCATTAGCTGAACGTTGCACTGCTTTATAGGTATTGTTCCCCGTATTTAAATCGGGAAATATAAAAACTGTTGCTTCTCCTGCCACTTTAGAATTTGGCAATTTATTTTTTCCAACGTCAACATTAATGGCAGCATCATATTGCATGGGTCCTTCTAAAAGTAATTCAGGATTTTTTGCTTGTGCAATTTTTGTAGCAGATACAACTTTTTGTACCATACTTCCTTTACCCGAACTTCCTGTTGAATAGGAGAGCATAGCTACTTTAGGATCTATTCCAAATTGAGATGCTGTTTTAGCTGAGGATATTGCGATATCTGCTAACTCTTCGTCATTGGGGTTAGGATTAATGGCACAATCTGCATAAATAAGCACACGATCAGCAAGTGCCATAAAGAAACAACTCGATACAATCGAACTCTCTTCATCTGTTTTTACAATTTCTAAAGCAGGTCTAACGGTCTCTTGTGTAGTATGAACAGCACCTGAAACCATACCATCAGCGTAGCCTAAGTGAACATACATTGTTGCGAAATAACTAACATTTCCCATATTATCAAAGGCATGTTGCATCGTTATATTTTTATGTTTTCGAAGTTTAAAATAGTGTTTTGCAAATAATTTTCTCAAATGTGAATCAATAGGATTTATTATATTCACATTTTTGAGTTGTAATTTTGAAGCACTAATTTTCTCTTTAATTGTATCTACATCCCCTAAAAATGTAATATCAACAACATCTCTAAGCAGTAAAATTTCGGCAGCTTTTAATGTCCTAATTTCATCACCTTCTGGAAGGACAATATGTTTTTTATTACTTTTAGCTCTATTTAGCAGTTCATACTCAAACATCAATGGGGTAATAACTCTAGTAGATTTTTTTTCTAACAAAAGATTTTTAATTTTTTCAAAAGGCAAGTTATTTTCAACTTCACGAATTGTTTTTTCTATTTTTGATCTATTGGTAATATTTAAATGAACTTCAATTTCTGAAATAGAACTTGCGACTTTATAGGTATCATATTTTACTTTTAAAATAGGTATAGAAATCTCTTTCAACCCTTTAATTAATTTGTCAACACTTGGAGGAAGCATATCACTTCCTGTTAATAAGATACCTGCGATATTAGTAAATCCCTCTGATGACAACGAAAGTAAAGAGCCAAGAACAATATCTACTCTATCAGCAGGAGTAATAATTAGGTCGCCCTCTTTTAATGTATTTAAAAAGCCAGGCAGACGCATTGCTGCTACTTTAAAACCTTTAATTTCATGATGTAATAAAGAGCTCTCACCATATAGTAGTTTTGCCCCTAAGGCATCTGATACGTCCATGATTGTGGGATAACTTAAATTAATTTTATTGGGAATAATATACGTATCATCACTATTGGCAATCTTTTTTTGCAGTTGTGTTATTTCGCTTCTATCAACTCGATTTAATACACTCATCAAAATCTTAACACCAGTTGATTTCAAAAGATAATAAATTGCATTATAGTTTGAATACACACTTTCAGCACTGCGTCCCTGAGCTCTAATAATTGGGACTAAGTATGATCCCAAATTTTTAGCAACTTCAGAGTTAAATTCAAATGCAATCGCATCGCTGTAAACGGTATGGTCTGTTCCAACACATAATACGGTGTTACAATGCATCTCTAGTTCACGAAATTTTTGTAAAATTACTTTTTGCAGTGCTTCATGACGATTATTATCAAGATACTCTAAAGCTTCATCTATGGTTACTCCATAAGATATTCTATCTGCTAACTCATAACGACTTGAGATAAGATTATAAAGAGTATCCCTACTATAATCATTTTTATTCATAATAATAGGACGGAAAAATCCAACTTTTGCAAATGTTCCAACAAGCATATCCATAGTTGCTAAAATAATTGAAGATTTAGAACTACCCTTTTCTGCCCATGTTATATATATATTCGATTTCATAGAGAAACTATAACATAGATATAAGCTCTTTAAACTATAATAGAAACATATTTTTTAACTAAAAAAACTATTAGGAGTATGCATGACACAATTTTACATGTTTTTACAATTTCTTAAAGAGTCATTCCGTGACCTTTTACCTATTGTAATTGTTATTCTATTTTTTCAACTTGCAGTCATTCAAGTTGTACCAGAAGGGTGGATGTCTACCGCTTTTGGACTGGGAATTGTTGGGGTAGGACTTGCTGTATTTTTACACGGTCTAGAGATTGGTATCTTTCCCGTTGGAGAAGGTTTAGCCAAAGACTTTGCAGAGCATGGTTCTACTTTTTGGATATTAACCTTTGGATTTATGATTGGTTTTGGGACAACCATTGCAGAACCTGCACTGGTTGTTATTGCTCAAAAAGCAGCCGCAATTTCTCAAGGTCGTATCGATGCTAATACCTTGCGTTTAGTTGTAGCGGGATCTGTTGGTTTTGCTATTTTACTGGGAGTTTGGCGTATTATTAAAGGTCATCCAATTCATTACTATATTATTACAGGATATGTAATGGTAGTAAGTGTTACCTTTTTTGCTCCAAAAGAGATTATCGGCCTTGCTTATGATTTAGGGGGAGTAACAACATCAACCGTTACCGTACCTCTTGTTGCAGCTTTAGGTATTGGCCTTGCTTCAAGCATTAAGGGTCGTAATCCTATATTAGATGGATTTGGTCTGATTGCATTTGCATCATTAACACCTATGATATTTGTTCAAGTTTATGGAGTTTTTGTTTACACTTTTGGAGAAGTCTCAGAAGTAACACAAGTTATCGTACAAGCAACAGTCTCATCACCAACAGATATAACCTTTATGTCACTTGTTAATGGACTCTTTGATGTAGTCAGTGATGTTGTTCCTATTTTAGCTATTATCTTCTTTTTCCAATATGTAATTATTAAAAAACCTATTCACGATATTGGTAAAGTTCTTTTTGGATTTATGTTAGTTATTTTAGGTCTAGATGCTTTTATTTTAGGTCTAGAAATGGGTCTTTTCTCTCTTGGTGAGAGTATGGCATACCAACTAACTCAAAAAGGTAATGATTTAATTATTTATGCTTTTAGTTTTGCAATTGGTTTTTCTACAACTATGGCAGAACCTGCGTTAATGGCCATTGCTAAAAAGTCAAAAGAGATTAGTGATGGTAAAATTAATGATTTAATTTTACGTCTATTTGTAGCAACAGGAGTTGCTATTGGTATTGCACTTGGTGCATTTAGAATTATTGATGGTGGGCACATTCATTACTATATTGTAGTTGGATATATGATTGTTATTGCACTTACATTTATTGCACCAAAATATATTATTCCTATTGCTTACGATAGTGGTGGAGTGACAACTTCTACCGTTACAGTACCTCTTGTTGCAGCATTAGGTATTGGTCTTGCAACTAATATTGAAGGTCGTTCTCCACTGATTGATGGTTTTGGTTTGATTGCTTTTGCATCACTTTTTCCTATGATTACTGTTATGGTATATGGAATATTAACAGAGCGTTTTGCCGTTAAAAGTGATCGTAAAATTGAACATGATGCAGGTGAATTTGAAGCTGAAGAGATGTTACATTTAAATGCTAAAATGCAGACAGAACTTGAAACAGACTCATTAATAGAAAATGAAGCACAAGGAGTTCATCATATGAACTTATCAACATCTAAAACATTAGGGTTCTCATTTAGTGCTGTAGCAGTCATTGTTCCTAAAGCTAAAAAATCTGATGCGCTTTACGCAGCACGTGAAGCGGGTGCATCCGGAGTAACGGTATTTGATGGACAGGGAATGGGGCTTAAAGAGTTAGATAACTTATACCGTACCCAAGTCTCAGCGAATGACACGATGTTACTATTTTTAGTTCCTACGAAACTTGTTGAAGGTATTTTACATAATATTATTCATTCATTACATATTACAACAAAAGGTGATGGAATTGCTTTTGCCTTTGAACTGTCTCATATGGAAGGTATTTCACTTCGTCAACAACATCTCTTTGAAGAAGAAGTTGAAGAAGTTAATGAACATGAAAACTCTCAAGTACGTTCAACATTGAGTAAAGCTTAACAGCTTTACCCTCTTTTCCTTAAATATAATCACTCTAAAAGATAAAAATCCTCAGTAATTAAATCACTTTTTACTAATGTTCTCATGCACTGATAAGACTACCTATAAAGTTATTTTATTCAGAGCAAAACTCTCTTTAAATTACCCATAGAAAACTATAAAATGAAGTAAGATTACAAGGGGATAGTGAATTAATTAAACTATTAAATAAACTAACGAATTCCTTCTGCTTCAACACGAAGACCATTTTTCATATTTTTAATAGTATATAGATCTGAAATTTTGATATAAAAACTATCTTTTGGAAGACGTAATGCAATTTGCCATGTTTTAGAATCGCGTTTATAAACTCTTAAAATTTTTAACGTCTTAGAGTAGAAAGTAATATTGGGATACCAATTATTTCCCGTTTCACTTGTCAATGTCAGTTTTTTAACCTCTGAAATATCAATCCACCACTCTCTATTTTGAGAGCGTTTCAAAGTAATTTCTTCACCGCTATGTATCTTTGGGCTTCGTAAATGTGCTTTATGTGTATTAATTTTGTAGACCCAATTATTTTGAGAAATTCGAGTAATATCTTGAATATCACATCCACGTTTTTGAAGTGCTTTTTGCAATAAAAGTGGGTCCATAATATATTCACTTGTAAGTGAAATTTTCCACACAAAATTGGCACTATTTAATTCAGCAGAATCTGTTATATATCGATAATACCCCATAGAACGCAAGGTATCATTCATTAACTTTACAAAGAAAAGTGCATTAGAGTTTGAGGAAAAAGAAATATTTATTTTTTGTGGTGTTGTGAAAAATAGTTCTAAAAGTCCATTTTCTTTAAGTGTTTCAACAATGCGAACATCATCAATTTTTTCGCTATTTGAATTGGCTTTATGTTTGTTATAAAATTTTTCTTCATCAGAAAATAGAATTTTGATGTAATCTCTATTTTTTTCATAAACGTCTCTATCTAAAAAACTTTGTACTTGTTGAAGTAATACCTCATTTGCGAAAAGTGTTATATTAAATATAACTAGTAAAAAAACAATTTTTTTTACCAATTTCTTCCCTCATTTAAAGCTATAAATTCTGCTTTACTTACTTCTCTCAAAATTCCTTCTTCGTAGGCTAAGCGAAGCTGCTTACGAGATTCAAATTCAAATACTTCGTCACCTTGAGAGATAACAATTAATCCATGTCCAAAAACCATTAACCAATTTTTTTCAGGGTCTAATTCAAATGCAGTTTGAGTCGTTTTTTGATCTTTTTCATGATCTTCTAGGCTAATAATACCAATCCATACTTTCTTTTTAGGAGTAATTTTCAGTGGAGGCAACATGATAGGATCTAAAAGTGTAGAAATTGTTCTATTTTGCTCAACAATTTCTACCGTTTCATTAATTTCATCTTGAAGTTTTGCTTCATAAGTTTCAATATGTTCTTGTACTTTTAATATTTTTTTTTCATTAAATGTTATTACTTTTTTACTAGGCTCTTGAGACATTTTTTGAGTATAAAAATAAAAACCTGCCGCAAGCAAAACAGCGAAAAAGAGGATAAAAATCCAAAGTTTTGACTTTTTTCTCTCTTTTGGAATAAGAAGTGTTCCACTCGTTTTTACACCATCTCTTTCATCAAAAAAATCTTTCAGTTCACTTTTTAAATGTGTTAAATCTACATCATAATCACGTTCAAGAATTGATATAAAACCTTGAGACTGAATTCGATCTAATGAATTAAAAGATTTATGTAAAAGTGCTTCAATAGCCGCTTTTGATATATGTGTTTTCTCATAAATTTTTTGAGAACCTATTTTTTTAAGTGTCTCAAAACCTAAAGAGGCTTTTACTTCATCTGAAATTTCATTTTCCATATCACTATCCATTTTATAATTAATTCATGTTATATTGAATTTAGCGTAGTCTATCCATCAAAATTGCACCTGCTGCACTCACATTTAAAGAGTCAAATCCATTTTCCATCATAATACTTACTTTATGGTCTAACTTTTCAATAGCACGATTAGGAATACCTTCGCCCTCGTTACCAAGTAATAATAGACGCTTATGGTTCATCTCTACTTTACGGATATCTTGACCATCTGTAACAGCTCCATAACTCTCAAAACCAAACTGATGCATCTCATTTATTGCATCATACAAGTTATTTACAACTGCGAGTTTAATATCTACAGCTGCACCTGAACTGGTACGAATAATAGAAGGAATATTTAGATGTTTAATCCCAGAGATAATAACACCATCAACACCTAAAGCATGTGCAGAACGAATTAATGCTCCCATATTTCCCATATCAGTAACACCACTTAGCATTAATACAAATTCATAACTTCTAAACATTGTTAATGGATGTACTTGAATGCTTTCAACGTCGGCTAAGAAGCCTTGGTGATTCGCACTTTTACTCATTTGTTGTGCTGCAGGAAGAGGAATACGCTTTACTTCAAAACCCATACGCATTAAACGTGAGTACTCTTTTTTATCTAAGTCTTTTGCAATATAAAGTGTTTTTATTTTTTGTGGATAATTATCGATGTAATGATAAATAGGCTGTTTTCCATAAATATTTACTGTAGGTGTTGACATAAATTCTCTTTTTTAAGTTTAATTTGTTTTCATAAGACGCTCATAACAGGCTTTTGTATTTTCACCGGTTACTTTACTAATTAGTTTAGCTGCTGCTTTTTTAGGGAGATCAAGTGCTAAAATATCTTGCTCTCCTATTGTGGAGTGACGTGCTTGAGCGGCTTCAACAACTAAAACCCACTCCCCTTTTATAGAAGCCCCTTTATTTCCTTTTAAAAACTTCTCATAAAGTTGTTCTTTTAACTCACTTGCTGTTCCTACAAAATAGGATTGATATTTTTTAGTCAACTCTTTTGCTGCAAAAACCTTACGCGAGCTATCTTCTACATCTATTTCATCAAGTGTTTTTAAAAGCCTATGCGGTGCTTCATATAATACCGTTGTAAATCCATTATAAAGTGCTTTTAACAATGCTTCTTTTCGCTCTTTTCCTTTATGAGGTAAAAAACCAAAAAAAAGCATCTGTGTTTGAGTAAACCCACTTGCCACATACGCTGTTAAAACAGCATTTGCACCCGGTAAAACATCATATTCAATGCCATTTGCAAGGCAATACTGTACTAAATATTGTCCAGGATCACTGATTCCCGGCATTCCAGCATCAGAAAGATAAACTACCTTTTTATCAAAAAAGTCAGGTTCTTTCTCTTTAATATTTTGTATGAAATGGTATTCATTATGAGCGTGTATTGAAATGAATTTTTCTATGGTAGTTTCAAGTTGATAACGCTCTTTTAAAAGGTTTAGAAGTTTTTTGGTAACTCGGGTATCTTCACAGAGTAAAATTTCAGCATCGCCTAAAACAGAGAGTGCTCTATGCGATATGTCGCTGATATTTCCAATAGGGGTTGGTACTAAAGTTAACATAACAAAGTACCTCCTCTAATTTAATAGAATCTTTTATTGGATAAGTTGGATTTATTCTAATAGTTTTCCTAAAAGGAGAACTATTTTTTAAGGTTATAACGTGAGTTGAATTTCTCGATACGACCAGCTGTATCAACAATTTTTTGTGAACCAGTATAAAATGGATGACACTCATTACAGATGTCTAAACGAGCTTCCGCTTTTGTACTTTTAGTTGTAAAACTGTTTCCACATGCACATGTAACAGAACACTCTACGTTATTTGGGTGAATTTCTTTTTTCATTATTTTACCTTTTGATACACGTCATGTACGTATATCTGTATATTTTAATCCGTACAGGAGCGGACTTTGAGTGGAATTATAATAAAATTATGCTTTTTTTTAGCTTGAAGGTAGAGAGATTTAACTATAATTTTCTAAAAGGTCTCTTTTTATGCTTCAAGAATTTCATAATAAACTTCTAAATCTCAATAATGGTGCTTATGATGTTCTCTATCATGATAAACGTTATTTACTACGTAAAGAGACACTTCTTAATTCAAAACTAATTAAATTATATGCCAATGAGCTTGGTGGAACTAATTTTATATCTCTCAATTACTATCCTAGTATAAAGAATGGTCTTTTAAAGCCATGTGAAATGCCTCAAGAAAAAGTAATTAATTTTATTTTAGAACTAATAATAATTTAGATACACTATTAATAAGCACAAATCTAAATCTATTTTAAAGTTTCATTATGAAGTCAGTAATAATAATTTTTCTATTTATCACTATTGATCTTTTTGCACAAGAGTACCCTCATATTAAACCTGTTTCTGTAACTAAAGCCCCTTCTACTAAAAATTTCATACTTTATAATAATCAATTTACAGATAGTGACAGTGATGGTATTTCAAATGAGTTTGATAAATGTCCTCAAACTCCACTCAATAGTAATGTTAATAAATTTGGTTGTAGTGAAAAAAAATATTTAGCGCAAAATAGTGATTTAGATAATGATGGTATTACTAACAGTCGAGACTACTGTCCTTATACACCCAAAGGCTTTCTTGTCAACAAAACAGGATGCGAAGTTAAGAAAAACCTTTATTTAGAATTTAAAGAAGGCTCGAGTGATATTGATAGTAAAGACTTACCAAAAATACTTAATTTTGCAAAATTTTTAAAATAGAACTGTAACTATTATGCTGTAATTATTGGGCATACTGACAATATTGGTAGCCGAAGAAAAAATCAACGTCTTTCAGAATTAAGAGCAATAAAAATTGAGAATTTTCTTGTTGATAATGATGTTGGAGCAATACGACTTATTACACTTGGTAAAGGTGAAGATAATCCCATTGCTACAAATTTACTAGAATCAGGAAGAAAAAAGAACCGCCGTATTGAAGTTATACTTGTTAATGAAAAATAATAGTTCTATTAAGGAAATTTAGGAATTGGAGCTGTTTGTAAAAAATAAAAAGCTATTTACTTTGTCAAATGACAAAGTAAATAAGAGATGCTAAAAAGCAACTAAAAGCTTAGTTACCCATTTGCGCTGCAACTTCTTCTGCGAAGTTATCAACTTTTTTCTCTAAACCTTCACCTACTTCAATACGGATAAATGCTGAAACTGTAGCAGTTCCACCAGCTGTTTTACCAGCAGCTTCAACAGCTTGAGCCACTGTGAATTTATCGTCAAGAACATAGTTTTGATCTAAAAGTGCAACTTCTTTGTCAAGAGTAGTGTTATCAGCGATGTAACGTGCTACTTGACCAGAAACAATTTTATCCCAGATTTTTTCTGGTTTACCTTGTTCTTTAAGTGTTGCTTTGATTTTATCTTCTGCAGCCGTCATAACTTCATCAGTTAATTGACACATAGAGATATAATCAGGAACATTAATTAATGGTTTTTTAAGACGAGCACGTTCTTCGTTTTCAGTCTTAATAGCTTCAATACGACCCTTAGTTTCTTCAGCAACAAAAGTTGCATCTAAATCTTTATAGCTAAGAGTTGTTGGCTTCATTGCAGATGCATGCATTGCAACGTTTTTAGCCATTGGAGCAAGTGCAGCAGCAGTATCAGCAGAATCACATTCGATACAAACTACAACACCAATACGAGTATTAGAGTGAACATAACCATTAACAATAGTATTGTCATTAGCGTTTACATTACTAATACGACGTAAATCAATTTTTTCACCAATTTTAGATACTGCTTGATCAAATGTAGCACTGAATTCAGCACCAGACATTTGAGATGCACGAAGTGCATCAACAGTATCTGAAGAAGTATCAAAAATTTGACCTGCAGTCATAGAAACTAATGCTTTGAACTCATCATTTTGAGCAACAAAGTCAGTTTCAGAGTTAACTTCAACTAGAGTTGCTTTTTTGAAGTCAGCAGAAATTTTCATTCCTATTGAACCTTCAGCAGCAACACGATCAGCTTTTTTAGCTGATTTGGCAACACCACGTTCACGCAACCATTCAGTTGCTTTCGTCATGTCACCATCGTTTTCAGTTAACGCTTTTTTACAATCCATCATTGGAGCATCAGTTGCTTGACGCAACTCTTTTACCATAGCCGCCGTAACTGCCATGATTATGCTTCTTCTGTTGTAGTAGCTTCTTCAGCAGTTTCTTCAGAAACTTCTTCTTCAGCTGGTGCAGATGCTAATGCTTTACCTTCATTAATTGCTGCTGCCATCTCTTTACAGAAAAGTTGAATTGAACGAATCGCATCATCATTTCCAGGAATTGGGAAGTCAATTAAATCTGGATCACAGTTAGTATCAAGTGGAGCAACAATAGGAATCTTAAGACAACGAGCTTCTAAAACTGCGATGTGCTCTTTTGCAGCATCAACAATAAAAAGCATGTCAGGAAGAGTTTTCATATTACGGATACCACCAAGGTATGCTTGTAATTTTGTTTTTTTACGAGACATCATTAATGCTTCTTTTTTAGTTAAAAGACCCATTTGACCCGTTTCTTCCATCTCTTCGATGATATCAAGTTTACGAATTGATTTTTGGATAGTTGGGAAGTTTGTTAACATTCCACCTAACCAACGGTTATCAACATATGGCATACCACAAGACTCAGCCGCTTCACGAACAGAGTTACGAGCTTGTTTTTTTGTACCAACAAATAATACAGTTTTACCTTCAGCAGCCGCATCTAATACGATTTGGTAAGTATTACGGAAATAACGTAATGTTTTTTGTAAATCAATAATATAGATATTTTTACGAACACCAAAAATATATTTTTTCATTTTTGGATTCCAACGACGTGTTTGGTGACCGAAGTGTACACCACATTCTAATAAATCTTTCATAGTAACCATGTATGGTCCTTTAAAGGCATAAAGCCAGAAATTATTGGTTATTTTCAACACTCTTGACATCAAAGTTTATAAAACCCGATGCACCAATTTTTTAAAAGTGTTTTAGACTGTTTTACAATATAAATATTATAAAAATCGCGAAATTATACTCTTTTTTTACTTATTAATTACTTTTTTCATAATAGTCTAATATTTTTGACAAGGCTCTATTTCTAATACCATCTCTTTCAATAAAAACTTCATGTTCTGAATTTTCTAATGTATATGCCGTACAAAACTCATAAGAGGCCTCACAAAATCTTTCTTGGGCTTGAAGTATAAATATGGCGTCTTTATCTGTTTGGCATTTTCAACACTTTTACTGCTAAACTCACATGCTTGTGCTAACCATCTATGACTCACACCACCAATTTTTGAACTTACATTACTTTCATATCCCTCTACAACGAGTGCAAATCTGCGGGTTGAACGAGTAAAAAGTTTATAGGTATTCCAAAAATAAGGTTCATCATACCGTGAAGTTCCCAACATATATTCAATGCTATCTTTTTTAAACAGCTGTAAAAAACCACATATTAAAGGTGATATAAATCCCATTTTAACCTCATGCATTGGTGAACTTAATACTGCTGCTTTAAAATCATCATGATACTTTTGCAAATACAAGGAGGAGATAGTAGCACCCATTGAATGTGATAGTATAAAGAGTTGTTTATCACTCTCTTTTTTCACAATTGTGTTAACAAATGTCTTCATATCTTCAACATAGTTTTCAAAATGAATAACATCACCAAGTTGAGAATCAACATCTTGTGTTCTACCAGAGAGCCCTTGACCTCTATGATCAAAAATAAAAACACTATAGTTATTTTCGCTCAAATCGTAAATTAACTCTTGGTATTTCAACATTGATTCCGTTCTTCCACTGACTATAATAATAGAACCTTTTGAATTGTTTACTTTAAATATTTTGTACGCAATTGAAATGTTATCTTCACCCTCAAAAAAACGAAGAGGTACTTTTTTATAATGTGGTTTTATTTTTAAGATATAGGTTTCAAAGAGTTTTTCTTCAGTAGTTAAGGAATAATTACTATTTTGTACTTTTAATAATTCAAAAGAAAAGAGTACTGTATTTATTCCTATCAACAGTATCATGATAATATTTTTAATTTAGATACTCCCACATTTATTCACACCACATTTTCCTGCGCCGCATTTCATTTTAGTCTCTTTAGTAGGCATGGTATTGACCTCATTCGAAACTCCACATTTCAAACGCATCTTTCCCGAATCATCACGAACACAATTGTAGACATCTTTAGTTGTTTTTGCACCAATAACACAATCTTTTCGCCTGTCATTATCATCCATTTGAGACAATATGTTTTTCTGTTTTTTAGCTAATGCTGAACTTCCATCAAACATATTGGCACCACATTTTCCTGCTCCACACTTCATACTCATCGATACACTATTTGAATTTTGCTCTTTTTTTTCCATACAAGCACTTAATAAAATTACTATCATGATAATAAATAAACTTCTAAACATCACTACTGTTTTCCTCTTTTTTCAATTCATATTTTGCATACATTTCAAACAAAATAGGAATAAGTACTAGACTAAGTACAGCAGAACTTACTATTCCTCCCAACATTGGAGCGGCAATTCTCTGCATAACTTCACTTCCTACTCCACTAATATACATAATAGGCGTAAGTCCCGCTAAAATAGAAAACACCGTCATAAGTTTAGGACGTAAACGCTGTACTGCCCCTTCATAAATTGCGGCATTCAGATGCTTATTATTAAAATTATGACCATACTTTTGTTTTGCTTCTTTTATACTCTCTTGCAAATATACAACCATAACAATTGCTGTTTCAGCAGCAATACCTAAAAGTGCTAAGAATCCTACAATTACAGCAATACTCATCGAAAAGTTTAACAATTCAACATAAAGAAGTCCTCCTAAAAGTGCAAAAGGAAGCGTAAAAAAAACAATTAACGTGGGTCCTATTTTTTGAAGTGCCATGTATATTAGAACTAAAACAGAAAGCAATACCATAGGAATAATCCAACTTATTTTTTGAAGTGCTGATTCTAAATATTCACTTTGTCCTGCCCACTCTACATAATAACCCGTTTCAAAACTAATCTCATTAAGTAACGCTTGTGCCTCTTTTTTATATGCCGTTGCACTCACACCATCGTTAGGGGTAATATAAACAAAAGTAACCGGCGTTGCCATTTCAGATTTAATTACCGATGCACTCTGTCTGTACGAGACCTCAGCAAAAGTGCTTAAAGGAACAAAACCCAATGACGTTTTAATTTGAATATTTTTAATACTCTCTAACGAGCGTCGTTCACTCTCTTCAAATCGTAACGTTATCGAATAACGCTCAAGACCTTTATAAAGTGTTGAAACATTCATTCCTCCAATAGAGAGAGATGTATACTCTAAAAGTTTATCTTTAGTAATTCCAAAACGTTGTAAATTCTCTTCGTTAATATTTATATCTAAATAATATCCCGCACTGGCTTGATCGGCAAAAACGGAAAGTGTTTTATCAAAATCTCGAAGTTTTGCTTCTATTAATTTCCCATATTTTTGCAATCCTTCGCTATTTGTACCATATAATTTTATTCCCAAAGGAGTACGAATTCCACTTAAAAGCATATCAATTCGTCCTCGAATAGGATACGTCCATGAATTCGCAAGGCCGGGTATTTGCAATGCATTTTCCATCTCTTGACGTAGTGTTTCATACGTCATCCCCTCACGCCATTCATTTTGAGGTTTGAGTGTAATAATTGTTTCTAGCATACTTAATGGAGCAGGATCCGTCGCTGTTGAAGCACGCCCTGCTTTACCAAAGACCGTCTCTACTTCAGGAAAACTTTTAAGTATGGCATCCGTTTTTTGTGTTAATACTTTTGATTGATCAATAGAAATTCCATAAGGTGTAACCGGCATATACATAAAACTCTGTTCATTTAACATCGGCATAAATTCCCATTTCAAGGAATTAAAAAGAGGATATATATAAGCTAATGACGTTATCACTAAAACAAGTACTAAATATTTAAGTTTTAATCCATAAGTAATAACAGGACGATAAAACCAAATAAAAAAACGATTGAGTGGATTTTTAGTTTCTGCTAAAATTTTTCCTTTTACAAAAAATATCATTAAAACAGGGACAAGAGTAATACTTAACAATGCCCCTGCACTCATCGCAAATGTTTTGGTAAAAGCTAAAGGAGTAAAAAGAAGGCCCTCTTGTCCACTAAGTGCAAAAATAGGTAAAAAAGAGACCACAATTAATGCTAATGCAAAAAAGATAGGACGTCCTACAAGTTGTGATGATTTTACAATAATGTCTATGCGTTCTTTTTTACTTGGTAATCGTCCATTGTTATGCTCAAATTTATACAACATTTTATGTGCATTTTCAATCATAATAATAGATGCATCAACAATAGTACCAATGGCAATAGCAATTCCGTCTAAAGACATTATATTAGACCCTACATCAAAAAAGTACATCAGTGAAAACGTAGTACCTACCGTTAAAGGAAGAACAATTAAGACAATTAATGATGATCGCAAATGCATTAAAAAAAGAGCAATAACAATCACTACAATAAGGCTCTCTTCAATAAGTGTTGTTTTTAAGGTATCGACCGCTTTTTTAATAAGTGACGACCTATCATAAACAGTAATGACCTCAACACCCTCTACTTTTAACTCCTGCATTTTGGCATCTATTTTTTTAATAGCACTATAGACATCCTCACCGTATCGTAAAATCACAATACCACCAACCACTTCTCCTTCGCCATTTAAGTCTGCCATACCACGACGTGCAGCGGGAGTAATTTCAACCCTTGCAATATCGCCGAGTAAAATAGGAAGGTTTCCTGGGTTAGGGACAACAAGTGTTCTAATGTCATCTAAATTTTTAATATATCCTTTAGCTTGCACCATCCATTCATAACCATTTTCAATAACAATGCGACCTCCCGTATCGTTATTATTAGCTTTTAGAACCTTAGCTATGTCACCAATATCAAGGTTATACCGTACTAAATTGTCATTGTTTACCGTGACTTGATACGTGGGGATAAAACCTCCAATTGAAGCCACTTCCGAGACCCCATCTACACCCATTAGCACATATTTGTAATAATAATCTTGTAAGCTTCGTAACTCCGCTAAGTTTTTCGTTTTAGATGTTAATGCATACTCATACACCCACCCCACTCCACTAGCATCAGGACCAAGTGAAACATTCATAGAACTTGGAAGTTGTGACTGAATGGATGAAAGTTGTTCTAAAACACGACTTCTTGCCCAATACAGGTCAGTTTTTTCTTTAAATATAATATAAATCAGACCATTTTCGTACGTCGAATATCCTCGTACTGTATCAATATCTGCAATGGCTAAAAACTGTGATACTAAAGGATAAGTTCCTTGATCTTCAATAATTTCAGGAGACTGTCCTGCCCAATTTATTTGAACAATAACCTGAGGTGAAGAGAGGTCAGGCAGTGCATCTAACGGTGTATTTTTTAGTGCAAAATAAGAGCCAATAACTAACAAAAGAGTTAGCATTAAAACTACAAATTTATTTTTTATACTAATTTCTATCAGTTTTTCAATCATAGTACACCTCTAGTATAAGCCATTTATCTGCGCATCACTATCCATCATAAAGAGTGCGTTATTAACCACTTTATCACCTTCTACAAGTCCACTATCAACAGAATATGTATTAGTATCTACAACTGTTATCCCGACTTCTAAAGGTTCATATTCTCCCTCAAACTCACTCACTATAAAAACATAATGTTTGCCATTTTTATGAATTACGGCACTTGCAGGTAATAACAACTTTGTTGTGCTCTCTTTTAGCCCTATTACATTGGCATACATTCCAGGGAAAAGCTTATTATTTGTATTTTTAATACAAAGACGTAATGTTAATGTTGCTACTTTAGAATCAAGTACAGGGTATAAAAACTTTTGTTTTGTGGTATATGCCTGCTTGATACCATTAAAATATAAGTTATATTTCGTCACACTTTCTAAATCAGAACGCTGTGCTTCAAAAACCTGACTCTCTATCCAGACTTCATCAAGATTTACTATTTCAAACAGTTGAGATTTAACACTAAAAGCAGAACCATTATTTATATTTTTAACAAATATATATCCATCTATAGGAGCATATAATGTGGTATTTGCCGAAGCTTTTTTGTTAATAATAACCGATGCTATCTCTTCATCACTAATCCCTAGCAGTTGTAATTTCAACTTTGCACTATCTACCATGCCTTGATTATTACGTTTTTGTGCATAGTTGTAAGCATTTAAATATTCATCTTTTGCTTTAAATACCTCAGGAGAGTACACAACAGCTAACGCCTCTCCTTTTTTAACTTTTTTATATATTGTATTGGCATAAAGTGTAACCACATAACCTCCAAAACGAGGAGTAACATCATAAGTTCGAGAATCATCTACCCTAACATATCCGTGATTTTTAATTTTTTTCTCAAATGTCTGTTTTTTAACACTGATTGTTTGTACACTAAAAAGTTGTTTTACTCTATATTTTTGCTCTTGTGCCATCACATTTGAGAGTAATAAACTTATCATGATAAAAAGTTGAATTACAATTTTCATTGTGTTACTCCTGATAATGCTTCAATATTAGCATTTAATTTATAGTAGTTCGAAATAGTAGTAATACTCTTTTGCTCTAATTTTAATTTTTTAACTAAAATATCAATATATTTAAAAAGATCTGCACCCGTAGAAATAGCAGCGTTAGTCAACTCGAACATATGTTCAATTTGAGGAAGAGCATCATCATTTATTATATGATATATTTTATAAGCGGATTGCATCTGTGCATAATTAGCATCAAATTTAGAATCTATTGCTATTTGAGTATTGTGCTTTAAACTTTGAACAACTAATTTCTCTTGTCGTGACACTTCTTCTTGATAATTTTCGCTGTTATAAATAGGTAGTGTCATCCCCACACCTAAACTCATATAATCTTCAAAGTTTCGACGAAATGAATATCCAGCACGTAAATTAAAATCAGGATAGTTATTAATTTCAGAATTTTTAATGACTGCACTACTTTTAATAATCTCTTTTTCTTTAAGTGCCAAGCTTCTGTTATTTACTAATCCATTATGTAACATTTTTTTAGTAGGTAAGGTAGTAATAGTAAGTATTAACTCTAAATTATTCACTTTTGTTGATGCAAAATAGGAAAGTTCGGCATAAGCTGTGACAATTTTGGCATGTAATTCACTTTTTTGAATTTTTAAGTCTGAAAGTGTTAGTTCTGCCGACATAATTCCCATGTGCTGATCACTAGACGTTGTTGTGTACGATTCAAAAAGCTCAATATTTTGCTGTGTTATATCTTCATAGTCACAAATAATTTTATAGAGTGATTCCAATTCCCAAATGGTATACGCTTGCCTTTTAATGGCCAATACTAAATTCACTCGAGCAAGACTTAAACGTTCATTTAAAATTCCATCTTGTGCGTGAGAAATAGCTTCTTTAGTGTTACGCTTCCCATAATAAGAAATTTTTTGAGTTACTTCTACTGTTTTTTGGCTCATTGCCTGATTTTCATCAATACTGTTTGTGCTAAATGCCAATGTAGGATTTGAAAATTGACGTGATAAATGTATAGCTGATTTATTAGCAGAAATTTTATGAGCGATAGATTCTAAAGAAGGGTTTTTATCCAATGCGTGAGTAAGCAGATTATCAAGTGTAATTCCAAACAGTTCAGAACCTATGAGTAGCATCCATAATAGACTGGTAAGCTTTATCATGACCTCGGTACTCCTTATGAGTATAACTCTCTTTTAAAGTTTTATAATAAACTTTTTATATAACTATTATAGCGTTAAATGAACATCTTAAATAGCTTTAAAACAAAAATTTGCTATTATCATTAAAAATAATTTTTATTCAAGGCATCTTCATGCGCAAACAACTCCTAATATCCTTAGCAACTGCAACACTTCTTACCTCATCACTTAACGCTCAAAGTATGTATGAACGTTTTATCATGATGGAAATTGAGATGAAAGAGATGCAGGAGCAGATAAAACTTTTAAAAAGTGATAATCCGCAGAACAACGTACAACAGGTACAATCAACACCATCTACAACCATAATTCAAAAAGCAGATACTAGAGAACTCGAACAACGTCTTGAGACATTAAGTATGCAATTAAAAACTTTACAAGAAAATGCAGTAACTTCAAATAATAACATCGAAGAAGTAGAAGAGGATGATTATGAAGAAGAGAGCAGTGATGAGACAGAAGAGGATTTAGAAGAGAGTGTCGATGATGAGGCAGAAGAGGAGAATGAAGAAGGAGATGATGATGAAGAGGAAGAAGAAACACCACAAAGTGAACTTGAGGAACGTCTTGCTTCTATTGAAGAAGAACTTAACGAAGTTAACTCCAATACCTCAGGAAATCATCTTAAACTTAATGTCGACTTTAGGACAACACTTGACAATATTAACTATAAAATGGCAGAT
>Ga0233441_1001116_pt1 | contig 25716 bp, 23 predicted proteins | sample SI_123_September_4_FD_182781 | JGI IMG/M metagenome (GOLD analysis project Ga0233441, IMG submission 182781) | Seawater microbial communities from Saanich Inlet, British Columbia, Canada - SI_123_September2016_135_MG | ecosystem: Environmental > Aquatic > Marine > Inlet | place: Canada: British...
AAAACATTTCTTTGAGTTGTGTTTGTGTGGTGAGTTTTTCTGGGTGACTTAAGGTGCTTATTTTAGTAAGTACGGACTTTGTACCCTGCGTAAAGATAATGTCCTTAGGACTGATGCTCTTTTCTACAGGTGCAGCTACTTTGTGCTGTACTTTTTCAACTATGTCGTTTGAACTTTTTGAGAGCTGGAGTAATACTTGTACATTTTCTTTACTACTACTCAGAAGCTCTTTGTTGGAAATATTTTTAAATAGATCAGTTGAAAGCATCTCTTTAAGTTGAGTATGAATTACTTTAATACTTGGCAGTTTGGAGGTCTCCAAAAGTTTTGACAACTCTTGCATTGCTTGTTTGAGCTCTACTTTAGGAGTTTGTAGGTTCTTTACTTTTGCTTCTAAGAACACTCCAGAGTTTTGAATCTTACTTTTAAGTGGAGTTTCTTTCATATTTGAAATATCACTCATGAAATTTTTGAGTGTTTTTTCTAGGACGGGGAAAGTGCTTTTATCATGTGTAAGTATTGCTAAAAGCTCTTTAGCACTATTTGCAGTTGTCCCTAACTCTTTAAATGTTGGATTATTTTTCACTAGGTTTAAAAGTGTTTTATTTTGGCTTGGTGTATCTAAACTCTGATTGAGGAGATTATTTAGAAGTGATTTTAAGTCTTTATCTTGAGTTAGTGTTTGAAGCTCTTTTGGTGAGGCTTTTTTTAGTACTTCATCTAAAGCTTTGTTTGTGTTTGGAAGTATGATATTTAAAGTTTTATTTGTATTAGTATTTATCATAATTTAGTATATCATTTTTTTTGCTATAATATTTAAGAAATTATACGAGGAATCTTAATGATAAGTAGTTTTGGTGGGAGTACAAGATACAGTGACCATTATGAATGAAAAGATAAAAATAAATATGCTAAAAAAATATCTTATAACTTCTCCAGATTTTCATACAGATGTGCCAACAGTTTTTAAACAAGTACTTCGCGAACAACTACTAAAATATCATCCAGAATTTATTTTATATAGAGATAAAACAAATAAAAACTATGTAGAACAAGCTAAACTCTTTGTTGATATTTGTTCTGAATTTGAAGATATAAAAGCTTTTATTCATGGAGACTATCAACTTGCCCATACTCTTGGAGCCGTGGGTGTTCATCTAACTTCGCAACAGTTTAATGAGATAAGAAAAGCTAAAGAGTTAGACTTGGATGTAGTTGTGAGTACACATACGATAAAGGAAGTTTTAGAAGTAGAAGCTTTAGGTGCAGACTATGTTACCTATAGCCCAATCTTTACAACGCCTAACAAAGGTGAGCCAAAAGGTATAGCAAAGTTGGAAGAGCTTTTAAACAAAACAAGTATAAAAGTATTTGCCCTTGGAGGCATAGTCGATGAAGAACAGCTAAAAGAGATACGAAAAACCAAAAGTTACGGTTTTGCATCCATTCGTTATTTTCAGTAAGAGAAATTAGGGTGTTTTAAAGCCTCATTTAAAAGAGACTTGAGGTCACTGTATAGTAGTAGAGGGCTTTGTCTTAGTATTTCTAAAAAATTTGTAGAGTCAATGGATGGAAAATTTAGACAGAGAGTTCAGTAGGCATTGGGAGTGATTGAATTTTTGTAATAGAATTTGAATAAGTCAATAAAAAGAAACTTAATGTTAAAATAATATAACTTTAATGGAGAAAGTATGAATCAAAAAAAAGTAGTAGTTATTAATGAATCAGAGGCTAATATAGAAGTTCTTTTGGAACTTTTAAATCCATCTTATGAAGTTATAGTCCGCATGACTGCCGATAGAATAATTGAACTAGTAAATGATGATAAGCCTGACCTTATACTCCTTGGCATAATGATACCTGACATAGATGGCTATAATGCATGTAAGCTTTTAAAGTCTGAAAAAAATACTAAAGATATACCAGTGATATTTATGACAGAAAAGATAGATGAAGACAGTATATCCTTCGCGTATGAACTTGGGGCAGCTGACTATGTATCTAAGCCATTTAAACAAAAAGAGCTTTTAATAAGGATTGAAAAAGAGCTGAAGATTCAAGAGTTGATCTTATCTCTAGAAGAGTCACATAAAGAGGTAGAGATACTGTCTTTAACTGACTATATGACAAAGTTTTATAATAGAAAGTACTGTTATAAAAGAGCGAGTGAAATACTTAAATCTTCAAAAATCTATCAAAAAACCTTCTCATTAATGCTGATTGACATAGATAATTTTAAGATGATTAACGATATATACGGACACGGTATAGGTGATGATGTTATATTATCTTTTGCTCAAATTATCAAAAAATTAAGTACTAAGGATGATATACTTTGCCGATGGGGAGGAGATGAGTTTTTGATACTTCTTCCCGATAGAGATATAAATCAAGCGCATACGTTTGCTGAAGCAATTTGTCAAGATATAAAGAAGTTAAGAATTGAAACTATTGATAGGGAAGTGGTGACTTATACCGTTAGTATAGGGGTTACAGAGGTTGATTTTACTGAAGATATCAATACAGTAGAGATGATAATGAATGCAGGTGTAGCACTTAATATAGCAAAGCTTACCGAAAGTAACAAGGTATGTGATGATAAAAGTACTAACTTTTCATATATGATTTAAAGTAAAATGATGGTGGTTAAGTAGTGCTTATAAAAGTTTTCCAGCGAGAAATCCACTTGCAAAGCTCCACTGAAGATTATAGCCGCCACAAGGACCATCTAGGTTCATAACCTCTCCGCAAAAGTATAAGCCTGTAATGAGTTTACTCTGCATAGTCTTTGGTTCTATCTCTTTAAGACTTACTCCACCTCTTGTAATCATCGCCATCTTAAAACCATCATGTCCAGAAACTGTAAGTGGTGTCCAAGCTAAAAGTGATATGAGTTTTGCTCTTTGTCCACCTTCTAGTTTTTTGTAGGTAAGTTCAAGGTCAAGCCCTGCGAGTTTACAAATCTCAGTCGCTAAAGGTACTGGAAGTAGGGTGGAGACAAGTTCCACTATGGTTTGCTGAGGGTCTTTTTGATGCTGTTCTTTGAGATGAGTTTTTATCTCTTCTTCATTTTTACCTTTTGTGAGGTTAAGCAGAAGAGGGACTTCCCCATACTTTTTCAAAAGAGGTGTAACTTCTCTCGCAAAGTCAAGAACGACAGGACCACGAATACCGCGTTTAGTGAAAATTAGGTCTCCCTTTGCACGGAGTTTTTTATGTTTTTTAATGTCTACTCGAAGTTCAACTTTTGCTATGGTGTCTGCCCGACAGTGCTCTACCCAGTCTTCTTTGGTGTTAAGTGGCATCATAGCAGGGCTGAGGTCTGTGACTTTATGTCCTAACTCATCTGCGAGATTATAGCCATCGCCCTCTGCTCCAAGAACTGGGTACCCAAGTCCACCGGTGGCTACTATGACGTTTGGAGCTTCATAAATATCTGTTTGTGTTTTTACACCTGTTATATGTTCTCCCGTCATTAGTAAACGCTCTACTCTTTGCCCACAGATAACTTCTACGTTAAGACGTTGCATCTCTTTTTGCAAAGCAGAGATGATGGTAACTGAAGAATGAGAAGTGGGAAATATACGAAAACCATCAGGGGCATGAGTTTCAACGCCAATCTCATCTAAAAATTGTATGAGTTCTCTATGATCAAAAAGGTTAAGAGCATCTTGCATAAAACGCCCCTCTCTTCCAAAACGAACCATAAAGTCTTCATTTGAGAGAGTGTTTGTAAGATTACAACGTCCACCACCTGTGGCTTTTAGTTTAGAAGCAATGTTAGAGAGTTTTTCAAGTAAAAGCACTTTTTTACCTTCTCTCGCTGCAACAATGGCGGAGATGATACCTGCGGCACCACTCCCAATAACTATAAGATTGTAGTTCTCTTCATTCATAAGTTTATTTTACTATAATTTTATTTATGAAAACATATTATGGTGATAGAGAAGAGTGTTACAAGTGTTATAGACCCAAAAGTTCATGTATGTGTGAGCACTTTGAACATATAGATACACAAACAAAGTTTATAGTGTTAATGCATCCTAAAGAGTTTAAAAAGGTTAAAAACAACACGGGGCACTTTACCCACCAAATACTAAACAATTCTGAACTTTTTATGGGAATAGACTTTTCACAACATAAACGCATAAACGAGATAATAGCTACTCATGAAAGTTATATACTCTTTCCTTCTGTAAACGCGGTAAACTTAACCCAAGCATCTCCCGAGAAAAGTGACAAACCTTTAGCTATTTTTCTTATAGACTCAACTTGGGCTTGTACAAGAAAAATGTTTACCCAAAGTACAAATTTAAATACTCTCAAACATATGAGTTTCTCGAGTGATAAAACATCACTCTATCAGATTAAAGAACAACCAAAAGAGAACTACCTCTCTACTATTGAGTCTACATTAGTCGTGTTAGAACTGTTAAATGGGTGGAGTATTGAGAATAATGCTCAATCAGAACTAGATGGTTTCTTACGACCTTTTCATAAGATGATTGAGTATCAAAAAAAGTTGATTGAAAGTTCTATAAGTCAGTCTGTTCGTTTTAAACGCCATGGAATTAAATAGTAGTAGTAGAAAATATATGATATGATTAGAACTATGAAAACAAGCTATTTAAAAAACATATCATCGTCTTTTCTTGTATTAAGTTTTTTTATACTTATAAGTGGATGTGGCAGCCCCCAACCAAGTGCCAATTCTCTTAAAGTAGAAAACAATCAAGAACAAAAAAAAGTAGTTGAAGAAAAGAAAAGTAGTACTCAAGGTGACAATAGAGTAAATACTAAATATACTAGGATTTTACAAAACTGTTTTAAAACAGGAGAAGTACTTCTTCAAAAGAGTTGCATAAAAAAAATAAAAGTATTTTTAGAAGAAACACCTTTAGTGCACAAAAGACAGATAATCATTGAATCATATACCGATAAGGTTGGTGATTCTCAAGATAATTTAAATATTTCAATTAAGCGTGCATTAATGGCAGCAAAATCTCTTTATTTTAAAGAATATAAGCACTCAGTAGTGTATTATCAAGGATTTGGAGAGAAAAATCTAGTACATAACTCAGAAGACGAAATTGCAAATATTACTAATAGACGCTTGGTAGTTACAGTAAAAGACAAAAAAGAATTTGCAGATAAAAAGAAATATAATAAATACATTTATAAGAAAAAACGCACTACGAAGAAAAAACCAAAACTTGCGAATAAAGCGATGAAAGATAAAGGTTCGAGTAGAGTTAACCTTATAAAATATACGGGAAAACCTGACACAGGTTGGATCTATTTTGGACAGGAAAAATTAAAAAATAAATTTAATATAAGTTGTGCCGAAGATAAGGTTAGAAAAGTTAAAAGAAGATCTGTTAAAGGAAAGAAGAAAGAAAAGTTTATGGATGTTGCATACAATAGAAAAATGAGTGCAATGATTGGAAATGAGTATAAACTGAGAATAGCCCCTATTTTTGTATTTGAAGATGGATATCTCCCTGAAAATAATCCCAATGTTGTAGTTAAAAGAGGAAAAGGAATGAAGGTGTTGACAAGTTTAGTTAATGCTTATCGTGGAGAAAAAGCTATGCTTTACAGGGTGTTTATAAATACGAAAAATAGTCCAAAGAGTGAACTGAAATGTATGGATATAGTTGTTCCATATGAAGAAAATATTAAAAAACATGGGTTTGCTTATTTTAAGAAAAATAAGACTTTCATACAAAAAAAGTTGAGTATTGAGAATTAATGTAAACCCACTTAGTATATTTTGACATAATTTCTTTAAAAAAGGTACTAAGTTGAGGGAAAAAGGGAGGAAGATAAAAGATAGTTAAGTTTAAACTCTCCTTGAGATTCCAATTTCTCTAGCATCCCTTTAAACTTATGACTCGTGTGAATAGAAGCATTATCAATAACAGCTACAGTTTCTTTTGTGATTTCACTTGTAAATAAATTAAAGTGTTCAATTACTACTTCAAAATCTACTTAAACAGTGTGGGCTTGATTATTGACCTATTTATCATACAAGACACACATTTGCAACTCTAATGTTAGAGAATGGTGAAGATATTTTATTGGTTAGTAATATGCTGGGTCATACAGATTCAACTATGACTTTATCAAGGTATGAAAGATACATTAAGAGAGAAAATAAAAAAAGAGGTCAGTTTTTAAAACAAGAGTTGACACCAAATGGCACCGAATTTGACACCGAGTTATTAAATATAGCTTGAAAGTGTTTGTTTTTGGGGTTTAAGTTTGAAGTGGCTCCGGATGCTGGATTCGAACCAGCGACCAAGGCATTAACAGTGCCCTACTCTACCGCTGAGCTAATCCGGAATGTTTATAGGGCAAAATTATACTTTATGAGATGAAAAAAGTCAAGCTAATTTTAGTTACTTTATGCGTTTTCTTTGTATATTTGTAGTTGGTATGTAAAAAACAAGGTTTCCGACATTTTTTGTACTTAAAGTAGTGTCTTTTAGCATTCGCTCAAAACGAGAAATAGTTTCTTTATCAAAGAGTAAATTTATATCATCTATGGTTAAAGGACGTTTATCTAGTGTGTTCACAATTTCTTCATCAGTATAAGAAGAGTTGTTTGGCTCAGCATGAGTTCTAGAAGCTATATGAATAGGTAAGGCTTTGTCAAACATAAGTGATATAGAATGAAGTTCTTTGTAGCTTATACCACTTACTGGATAAGCAGGTGGTCTATCAATAGTTCCTAAATCAACTCTATGGCATTTTATATGTTTAAGAACTTCATTTAGTTTTTGGATCTCTTCTTTAGTATCATTTAATTCATATACGAAAAGAATTTCAATAAATAACTTACCGGTATAAACTTCACTAAACGCGATGACCTTATCAACTACTTGTGATATATCTATACTTTTATGAGGTCTATCAATTTTTGTAAATATATCTTCAGATATAGCATCAAGAGACAGCTTAACTTGGTCTAGTTTTAAAAGTGAGTTAAAAATATTATCATCAACAAGAGTAGCACTGTTTGTTAAAATTAATGTTTGGGTATCTTTTTTTATTAGATCAATTTGTTCTATAAGTTCATCTAGAAGAGGGTAGAGGGTTGGTTCACCGTTAGCTGTCAGTGTTATAACATCGATTGTATCGTTAAGGTGGGGTTTTAGTTCATTTATAATTGATGCAACAGTTATTGTCTTACTCTGAGACTTCACAGTAACACTTGGTGCAAGTTCACAGTAGAGACAGTCAAAGTTACACTGCTTGTGCGAGGGGGAAAGGTCTATACCTAAACTCATGCCAAAACGGCGAGAGTTTATCGGACCAAATATGATATTATTTTTTTCCGCTGACACGGTGACATTCATTTACAAAGTGGATTGCATTTTCAACAGGGACATCAGGTAGGATTCCATGACCAAGGTTAAATATATGGCGTTTACCACCCATAGTCTCTTGAATTTTTTCTACGCACTTAGTAGTAGCTTCTTGAGAGTAAAGACGACACGGTTCCATATTTCCTTGAAGAACATACTTGTCTCCTAGTTTCTCTTTAGCAAGTGACATTGGAGTACCCCAGTCAACACCAAATACATCGAAGTTTCCATATACTTTGTCATAAAATGCAGGGATGCCTTTAGGGAACATAATAATAGGAACCTCAGGATATTTTTCTTTTAGGTACTCAGCGATTTCAACCATATAAGACCAAGAGAACTCATCATACATACCTGGCTCAATAGCTGCTGCCCAGGAGTCAAAAATTTGTACTACATCAATTCCTGATTGGATCTGCTTTTCCATGTAAAGTTTTACAACTTCAGTTACTTTTTTGAGGATATTATGAAGTAGTTCAGGGTTTGAATACATCATTTTTTTACAAATGTTGTATGTTTTAGTTCCTTGACCTTCAATCATGTATGTAGCAAGTGTCCATGGTGCACCAGTAAAACCAATAAGGGCTTTATTGTCTCCGCGTTCATCTAGCTGTTTACGAAGAAGTTTGATAGTATCAAAAACATAAGTGAGTTTACTGGCAGCTTCGTCACCACCAATTAGTCTGTCTAGGTCGGCCTGTGTTTGAAGAGGATCTGAAAACTTAGGACCTTCTCCTTTTATAAACGATAAGTCCATTCCCATTTCATCAGGAATAACAAGAATATCACTAAATAATATTGCCGCGTCAACACCAACAATGTCAAGTGGCTGAAGAGTTACTTCAGCCGCTTTTTTTGGATCGTGACAGAGATTTAAAAAGTTTCCTGCTTCAGCTCGAACTGCCATATACTCTGGTAAGTAACGACCAGCTTGTCTCATCATCCAAACTGGAGTGTATGGCGTTTCTTTACCTAAACATGCATCTACAAATATTTTACTCATTTTTATTCCTAATCTTTATTAATCTTTATTAATGTTTGTGTCCGACTTTACCTAAAAAGTATAAACCAACGGCTACGGCAGTTATTGAAAGTGAAAAGTAAAGCATATCTAATGCACCATTGTACTGAGTATGTCCGACTTTTTGAAAAAAACCAACGACAAGAACCATAACTATTACTTTAGATATTTTATCTTTTAATTGGTCGAGTGAGTGAATAGCAAGTATTTTATTATCTTCACCATCTTTATCTTTTGCAACATCTATATCTGAGATGAAAAGTTCATACAAACCAAAAGAAAAAAGAAGCATTACCACACCAATAAGGTATAAATCAACAGCTCCTATAATCCCACCAACTACATCTTCATGAAATGTTGAAGGATGAGAATGTGATAAGTATGTATTTAGTACAAACTTAGCAGTATCATAAATATCAATAGAAGCAACTATAAAAAGTATAGCCGCTCCTATTAAACCAAAAATAACAGCAAGTATAATAATAAATCTTGAAGCCCAGAGGCTGTTTTCAAATAACTTTTCCATATTAGTTGTTTTCTTCCAATTCAATCCATTTTTGAGCAATTCTTACTGCGTTTGTTGCAGCACCAACTCTAAGGTTGTCAGCTACTACAAAAAGGTGTAGCATATTTTTAGAGTATACATCCCGACGAATACGACCTACAAAAGTTTCATTTTTATCTATACATGTTGCAGGCATAGGATAAAGCGCTTCATCTGGTTTGTCAAGTATCACAAGGTTAGGTGCTCTGCTTAGTATTTCTCTTGCCTCGTCCGCATTTACTTCAGAGTCAAAAGTAAGTGTAAGTGCTTCAGCATGACCACGAAGGGTAGGGACACGAACACAAGTAGCACTTAGTGCTATGTCTTTATGCATTATTTTAGTCGTTTCATTGACCATTTTCATCTCTTCTTTTGTGTATCCATTTTCTGTAAATGAATCTATTTGAGGAATGACATTAAGAGCGATTTGCTGATTAAATGCTTTGTGTTCAGCTTCATCAAGTGTAAACGCGAAGAATGCTTGCATTTGGTTTACTAGCTCTTCCATCGCGGTTTTACCTGCTCCACTTGTTGCTTGGTATGTACTTACATCTACACGTAGTAAGTCATAAGCATCATCAAGAGGTTTAAGTGCTTGAACCATCTGAATAGTAGAACAGTTTGGGTTAGCAATTATACCTGTCTGCCTCCATTTTGCTATATCTTCGGGGTTTACTTCAGGTACAACAAGAGGAGTGTTCTCATCCATTCTAAAATGTGAAGTGTTATCTATGACAACAGCTCCTGCTTGCACCGCATATGGAGCAAACTTAGCACTAACACTTCCTCCAGCACTAAAGAGAGCTATATCTATCTCTTCATCTTTAAATACGTCTTCTGTGAGCTCTATAATGTTTATGTCAGCACCATTAAAATTTACTTGTTTACCAATACTTCTTGCACTTGCTAGTGGCACAAGTTTATTTAGTGGAAAGTCTATCTCTTCAAGGATAGTTAATATTTCTTCACCAACAGCTCCATTGGCACCAACTACTGCTACATTATATTTTTTACTATTTTCGCTCATTTGTTTTCCTATCTTTTTATTTTATTTTCTAGTGCAAACAAGTTTTAGCTTTTTGCGCTACTTTACTATTACTTCCGTGTTTCTAAAAAAAGTTCATCTTTTTGTATCTCTTGTGTTTCACTTAGTATGACTGAACGCTCAACAACAGAAATAAGTTCTCTAATATTTCCTGGCCAGTCGTACTCTAAAAGAGTTGCTGTTGCTTCTGGTGAAAATGTTTTTATATCAAATCCATACTTTTCACAGTTTTGCTGGCATGTTGCTTCTGCAATCTGGAGTATTTCATCTTTACGCTCACAAAGAGGTGGAATATGAAGCGGTATAGTATTTAAACGGTAGTATAAATCCTCTCTAAATTCTCCATTCTTTATTTTATCAGTTAGCTTAGCATTTGTTGCTGAGATAACTCGTATATCAATCTTTATGCTTTTAGATGAACCAAGTCTACGTACTTCTTTTTCTTGTAATGCACGAAGAAGTTTAGCTTGAACGCCATAAGGCATCTCTCCAATTTCATCAAGAAAAAGAGTTCCACCATTTGCTAACTCAAACTGTCCAGCTTTTGCTTCACTCGCATCTGTAAATGCACCTTTTTCAAATCCAAAAAGTTCACTTTCTATAAGATTTTCAGGAATTGCTGCCATATTTATAGCAATAAAAGGTTTTTTTGCACGAGGTGAGTTTTTATGAATATATGTAGAAAAAACTTCCTTACCTACACCACTCTGTCCTAAAAGAAGTATACTTGCATCTGTTTTACAGGCTTTGTCTACAATACTTAAAAGTTTAGTCAGTGCTGGTGATTTACCTAAAAAACCACTTGCTTTTTTCTTCGAAGTTTTTGGAACACTCTTTTGCACTTTTTGTACTTTATCCTCGCGTTTAATTGCACCTATAAGTGCATCAACATCAAAAGGTTTTAGTAAAAAGTCTTTGACTCCGAGGTGAATAGACTCTATAGCACTTCCAAGTGTTGCGTTTCCTGTCATTATAATGACCTCGTAACGGCCATTTAAAGTTTTTACAAACTCTATACCATCCATACCAGGCATATTAATATCTGTGATAACTAAGTCAAAACTATCATCAAGACCTTTAATCGCATCTTTAGCATTTTTAAAAGTTTTAATATGAAACTCTTTATAATCGCCCATGGCGATTTCAAGAGATTTTCTCATATTGATATCATCTTCAACTATCGCAATTTTCAAAAATTATCCTGTTATTTAGCCTATTTTAAAGGCGATACTTTAACAAAATTATCATTAAAATCGACTTTGAAGCAGGTTGTTTTAAGAGTTAGTATAGTTGTTGAGCTATATTTGTAGTTTATAGTAGCATCATGATGCTCGACATTAAGACCTATGTGATGAATATAGTCTACAAATTTTCTATGATTTTTTTCTATGATTTTTTTTAAATTCTTATCATCTCGAGTTTGAAAGACAATTGATTGATAAGGTTTTCCCTTACATTTTTGCATTGTTTTTGAGATTTCTAAGGTTTCATTATAAAGGACAGCATCTTTAACAAGGTATCTATAGGAGATAAGGAATTCACTCGCATTTAAAGCGAGTGAGGGTAGTAAAAGAAGAAAACCTACTGAAACTGAAACTGAGAGTGAGAAATCAGAATTTCCATCTCTACTTCGCATAGACCCTCTTTAAATGTAGTTTCAACAATGCTTGCATTTCTAACCATAGCCTCAACAGAAGTTCTAACAGTAGATCGCTTAACCATCATATTTTTTATTATGTCTTGTCCATCTACACGAACACCTTTTACTTTTTCAGCAACAAGTCTATATGCATCAGCAATAGCTGCACGTTTTGCGAGGGCAAAAGCTTGTGCAGGTGAGTATGTATTCATCGGTGCAACACCTTGACCAAGAACACTAATAAGTAAGTTTTTATTTTTTTCAAGTAAAACTTCCTGTGATTCTTCAACTTGTGAAAAAGTAGGTGTTGTTACTGTATCTTGAAAGGCTTGTACCCTTCCTGTGTTAGGAGCTGCTATTAAAAGAACTCCACTGAATAGAGCTGTTATTACAAGAGATAATTTCATTGTGTTTCCTTGGTTTTAGAGTCTATGACTCATAATTATATATATTTTAATAAAAGCAATTACTATTCCAAAAATGAAGTTGGAATATCATTGTCATCTTCGTCTTCATCTTTTTCTTGCTTTGGACAACGAGATATACTAGAGACATCATCACCTTTAAGTATATAAACACCAGATGTATTTCGACTTGATTTGGAGATAGTTTGCATATCTACACGTATCATTTTACCGGCATTAGTAAGTGCCATCATATCCATTGTTTCATCAACCATAAGGCATCCGACGATATTTTTACCAGTTTTTGCAGTCATTTTCATAGCTATAACACCAGAACCACCACGGTTTGTAAGTCTGTACTCACCAGCATCAGTACGTTTACCAATACCTTTTTCTGCTACTATAAGAATCTCTTGTTCATCATTTGCAATGATATTAGCATCAACTACTACATCACCTTCATGTTTGAACTTAATACCTCTTACGCCACGAGTACTTCTACCTTGTTCACGAGTTTTTTCTATTTCAAACTTGATACACTGCGCCATTTTTGTAAGAATAAAGAGATACTTAATGCTTTGATCTGCAATTTTTGCAGTGATAAGTGCATCATCATCATCAAGTACAATTGCACGAACACCATTACTTCTAATGTTAGAGAACTCACTTAAATTTGTACGTTTTACAACACCTTTTTGAGTAAAGAAAACAAGACCTTTTTCTTCACTAAAGTCAGTTGTTGGAATGATAGAACGTATTTTCTCATCTGCTACAAGGTTAATAAGGTTTACAACAGCCTTTCCTTTTGCAATACGACTTCCTTCTGGAATTCTATAAACTTTAAGCCAGTGAAGCTGTCCACGGTCAGTAACAAAGAGTAGTGTATCATGAGTGTTACAAGTAAAGAAGCTTTCAATAAAGTCATCTTCATATGTAGTAACAGCTGTTTTACCTTTTCCACCACGTTTTTGTTTCTCATAAGATGCTAAAGGAACACGTTTGATGTAACCTCTATGTGTAATAGTTACAACCATAGGCTCATTTGGAATAAGGTCTTCGATATCAATATCATCATAATCATCTTCAATATCAGTACGTCTACCTTCTGTATAAGTAGCTGATACTTCATCAAATTCTTCTTGAATGATACCTTTAAGAACCTCTTCACTTTTTAAGATTGATTCTAGGTAGTCTATGAGTTTTGAAAGTTCTGTAAGTTCTGCTAGAATTTTTTCTATTTCAAGACCAGTTAAACGACCAAGTCTCATAGCAACAATACTTGCTGCTTGAATCTCACTGAAGTCATATTCTGAAACTAGATTGTTCTTCGCTTCTTCTTCATTTGACGAAGCACGAATCGTTTCAATTACTTTTTCAATAATATCTATGGCTTTTTGAAGACCTTCTAAGATGTGTGCACGAGCTTTCGCTTTTTCAAGATCAAAAATCGTACGACGGATGATTACCGTTTTACGGTGATTAATGAACTGCTTTAAGATTTCTATAATTCCAAAAATTCTTGGTTCTTGGTTTAGTATAGACAACATGATAATACCAAATGTAGTTTGCATGCTTGTTTGTTTGAAAAGATTGTTTAGAACGATTTCACTCATAGCATCGCGTTTAAGCTCAATAATAACACGCATACCATCACGGTCTGACTCATCACGAATGAGTGAAACACCATCTATCATTTTATCTTTTACAAGATTTGCTATATTTTCTATTAGACGAGATTTATTTACTTGGTATGGAAGTTCATCAATTACTATTATTTCTTTTTTTGCAGTTTGTTCTATATGTGTTTTTGCACGAACTTTTATACGACCACGACCAGTATCATAAGCATCAGTAATACCTTTTTTACCAAAGATAGTACCACCAGTTGGAAAGTCAGGTGCTTTAATGTGCTCCATGATTTCAGCTAAAGTAATATTTGGATTTGCTAGAAGTGCTTTGAGTCCATTCATAATTTCAGTTGGATTATGAGGAGGGATGTTTGTAGCCATACCAACAGCGATACCAGATGAACCATTTATGAGAAGGTTAGGAACACGAGTAGGCATTACGTCCGGCTCTTTAGTAGTACCATCATAGTTATCTGTCATATTTACAGTGTTTTTATCTAAGTCTTTTAGAAGTTCACCTGCATACTTTGTCATACGAGCTTCTGTATATCTCATAGCAGCGGCAGAGTCACCATCAACAGATCCAAAGTTTCCTTGGCCGTCTACAAGTTCCATTCTCATAGAAAAGTCTTGTGCCATACGAACTAATGCATCATAAACAGAGTTGTCACCATGTGGATGGTACTGACCGATAACATCACCAACTATACGAGCTGACTTCTTAAACTTAGAACCATGTGAAAGGTTTAGTTTATCCATTGCATATAGTATGCGTCTATGAACAGGCTTTAATCCATCTCTAACATCTGGTAATGCACGTCCTACAATAACACTCATTGAGTAGTCAAGGTAAGAGTTTTGGAGAGTGTCTTCTATATTTATCTGTTGTATATCATCGTTATTTAGCAAATCGCTCATTGAAACACCTATTAATTAAAAATAAAATCTATAGATAATAGCTAAATTACTGTTAAGAAATCATTTAAAATAGAGAACTTTTTACAAATAATTTGAATATGTGAAAAATAGAAGCCTACTGTTTCGTCTTATGGTAAGGTAGGAGGAGTTGTACTTAAATCAAAAAAAGATTAATCATCATGTGGAACAAAATCTCAATATTGGTCTTAAATATAGTTTTAAGTCATGAACTGATTAGTTTTTAATCAATTAAATGAAAAATAGCAGAAGAAGTTCTATTATAATTTGTGCTGAAATATAAAACAAAAAGGATTAATATGAAAAAATGGTTAATAGCATTATTACTTGCTTTACCGACACTTACATTTGCCCAAGATGTATTGGATACTGGAGATACTGCGTGGATGATGATGTCAACTGCATTAGTATTACTTATGACGCCTGCTGGCCTTGCACTATTTTATGGTGGAATGACTAGAAGCAAAAATGTATTAAATACATATGCTATGGTTTTTGGAGCATTTGTAGTTGCATTTATTGTATGGATAGTTGCTGGATACTCAATAGCATTTGGAACAGCTGAGTCAGCTTCAGTTCAAAATGTAATTGGTGGTTTTAGTCATGTAATGTTAAGTGGAATTTCTTGGAATGACTTAAGTGGAACATATCCTACTTATGTATTCGTTGTATTTCAAGGTACATTCGCTGCAATTACAGTTGCAATCGCTTCTGGTTCAGTTATAGAGCGTATCAAGTTTTCAACATGGTTAGTATTTGTTGCTTTATGGGGATTAGTAGTATATGCTCCTATTACTCACATGGTATGGGGTGGAGACGGTGCACTTTTATTTGATGCTGGTGCTCTTGACTTTGCTGGTGGTACTGTTGTTCATATGAATGGTGGTTTAGCTGGTTTAGTTCTTGGAATCTTAGTTGGTAAACGTACTGGTTATCCAAAAATTGCAATGAAACCTGCTAATGTAATGCTTACTGCTTTAGGTGCTGCTATCTTATGGTTCGGTTGGTATGGATTTAACGGTGGATCTGCATTTGGTGCAAATGCCATCGCTGGTTTAGCTTTCTTAACTACGACTATTGCAACAGCAATGGCAGCTATTACATGGATGCTTGCTGAATGGGTAATTTATAAAAAACCAACTCTTTTAGGTCTTGCTTCAGGTGCTGTAGCTGGTCTAGTTGCTATTACTCCTGCTGCTGGTTTTGTTGATGTTACTGGTGCATTTATTTTAGGAACTGTTGGTTCATTATTCGCTTTTTGGGGTGTTACTTCCCTTAAAAAGAAACTTGGTTACGATGACTCTCTTGATGCATTTGGTATTCACTTCTTAGCTGGTCTATTTGGTGCTCTTGCAACTGCATTCTTAGCTGTAAAAGATAACGATTTACTATGGAACGGGCCTCTTAAAGATCACGGAGATAGAATGGGTCAATTCATAGTCCAGATTGAATCAGTTGTAGTTGTAGGTCTCTTTACTTTAGTTGGTACAGTTGTAGTTTATTACATAGCTACTGCATTAACTGGTGGGTCTCGTGTTGATGAAGATCAAGAGTCTATGGGTCTTGACGAATCAGTTCATGGCGAAAAGTATATCAACTCTTAATAAGAGTTGATTAAAACCATAAATATGGTTACAATTAAAAAATAATTTTATTGGAGCAATAAATGAAAAGAGTAGAAGCGGTTATAAAACCATTCAAATTAGAAGATGTTAAAGATGCACTTGCTGAAATCGGCGTTACTGGTATGACAGTGAGTGAAGTTAAAGGTTATGGTCGTCAAAAAGGTCATTCTGAGCTTTATCGTGGAGCTGAGTATGTTGTAGATTTTTTACCAAAAATTAAAATGGAAATGATAGTTGCTGAAGATATGGTTGAGCAAGTAACAAGCACAATCGTTGAAGCTGCAAGAACTGGTAAAATTGGTGATGGTAAAATTTTCGTAAGTGATATCGAAAAAATCATCAGAATTAGAACTGGTGAAGAAGACAACGAAGCTATATAGTTTCATTCTCACACAATTATACACACATTAAGTGTGTGTAATCCTCTAAAATTTCCCATTTAACTTTTTCCAAATATATATTTTGATACACTCATGGCCATTAATACACAAGGGTTATTTTTATGTTAGAAGCTGATTTTAAATACATTATTGACACATTCTTTACACTTTTTTCTATGGTGCTTATTATCTTTATGGTACCAGGTTTCGCAATGCTCGAAGCAGGGCTTGTACGAACTAAAAATGTTACATCTGTACTGACTATAAATATTATGATTTATGCAGTTGCATCAATGGCATTTTTACTCATAGGCTTCTCCATAGCATTTGGAACTTGGGAAAATGAAAGCATGAGTAAATGGGCATTTTTTCTTTTTCAGATGGCGTTTGTAGGAAAAACTATTAACATAATGAGTGGTGGTGTGAGTGAAAGAGTTCGCATTATTCCTTTAGCTATGTTTGCTGTTGTTATGGGTGGTGTGATTTATCCATTAGTAGTTAACGTATCTTGGGGTGCAGATATCTTAGCTGGAACATTTTTTGATATAAATATGTATGACTTAGCTGGTTCAACCGTAATACACTCTACGGGTGGATGGGCACTCTTAGCTGCAATTTTAATAATGGGCTCACGTAAAGGCCGTTATGTCAATGGAAAAATAAGAGTTATACCTGCTTCAAATATTCCACTTGTTGTACTAGGTGCATTTTTACTCTGGATAGGGTGGTTTGGATTTAATGGTGGAAGTGTTGGAAGTATCTCAAGTGTAGAAAAAGCAGACCAAGTAGCCAAAACAATAATGAATACAAATACAGCAGGTTTAGCAGGTGCTCTCATCGCAGGTTTTATTATGTATGCAAGATATAGACTTTTTGATATTACTATGATTTTAAATGGTGCTCTTGGCGGTTTAGTGGCTATAACTGCAGGACCTGATTTATATGACATGTATACACCAATTCTAATTGGGCTTATAGGTGGAGCATTAGTTGTTTTTGCTGTTCCTATTTTTGATAAACTTAAATTAGATGATCCAGTTGGAGCACTCTCTGTTCACCTTGTAAATGGTATATGGGGAACTTTAGCAGTTGGAATCTTTATAGATGATAAATCTTTTATAGAGCAGCTTAAAGGTGTGGCTGTTGTCGGAGTTTTTGCATTTGTTAGTTCATATACAGTGCTGTTTATAATAAATAAAATTTCTAAATTTCGTGCAGAAGATGATGCTCAAGTTGAAGGTATGGATGTCAATGAATGTGGAGTTGAAGCCTATCCAGAGTTTAAGCGTGCTATCTAACAGTTCTTTATGAAAAGACATCTTAGTTCTCTTTCTATCGCCATTATAGTTCACATATTTATAATGGTACTTCTATTTTCTTCATATTTTTACATAGCAACAAGTCAAAGTAAGAAAAAAGAAGAGTGTATGTGTGTACAGCTTTCTTGTTTTCCAGAACCAAAAGAGATAAAAAATAAGAAAAAAATAGAAAAAAAAGTTCAAAAAAAAATAGAAAAAAAAGTACTCAAAAAAGTAGTCGAAAAAGTTCAAAAAAAGACAATTCAAAAGCCTCGAGAAATACCAAAAGAAAAAATAAGAGAACCAAAATTAGAAAAAATAGTAGCAGAGGAAATACTTAAAGAAGAAGTTACAGAAGAAACTTCTTCACAAATTATCCAAAAAGTTGTTGTACCAAGTATAATTGAAAAAAGTTCACAAAAGAAGTATATTGATGAGAACTTAGACAAAATTATAAAATTACTTCAAGAAAACCTTTACTATCCAAGAAGTGCTAGAAAGAGGGGCATTGTAGGAGAAGTAATAGTTCAATTTACTCTTTTAAAAGATGCTTCTGTTAAAAATATCATAATTGTTTCTTCAAAGAGAGAGATACTAAGTCGTGCTGCACAAAGAACGATTGAAGATCTTTCAGGAAAGTTTCCAAAGCCAAAAGAGAAAATGATTTTACATATTCCCATAAGATATAGTTTAGTAATTAACTAGTTATCATCTCTTGGTTAGGTATTTGGATAGTAACTGTAGTGACACCTTTATCTGATTCAAGGTGAATACTTGCATTCATATAATCTCTTAGAATATTTACAGCGTTATAAAGACCTAATCCAACACCATTTTTTTCCTTCTTAGTACTTACATAAGGATCAAATATTTTTTCTATAACAGAAGCATCAATACCACCCGCATTATCCGTAATTGTAATTTTAGTTATTTCATCAGTTTGATGAGTGGTTATTTTTAGATTTTTACCATTATCTATATTGTTTTTTTGGAATGCTTCGATGGAATTTTTATAGATAGAAACGAGAATTTTTAGAAGTTCATTTTTAAAATAAACGACTGGTTTAGATGAAGTTAAATTAGTTTTTATTACAATATTATTGACAATGAAATTATCTTTTATTAATGCTAGACTTTCTTTTATAGTTGTATTAATATCATTACATGAAGATTCTGTTTCTATTTTAGAAAGTTGTGCAAAATCGTCTATTGAGCGAGATAGATTTTGTAAGTAGTCATTGATTTTAGATAAAGCAATATTAAGGTCTTTGGACTCTAGTGTTTCTAGCTCATTTTTTACAGATATAGACATAGTTGTAGCAGCGATAGATGCAATGGGTTGTCTCCATTGGTGTGCTAACATTTTTACTGTATCATTTACTGCTAAAAGTCTATCTTGTTTTTGGATGATGGCATCTTTATATGCACTCATAAAGAGACTCTCAGCACGAATTCTAAGATTCGCGATATTCACTGGTTTTGTTATGTAATCATTCGCTCCAGCATCAAAACTTTTTTCGAGTGTTTGACTAGTTGTATCGGCTGTAACCATCATGATTGGAATATGCTTGTAACTCTCTTGATTTCTAATATATTTAGTTGCTTCTATACCATCTATATCTGGCATTGAAATATCAAGAAGTATTAATTCAATGTTATGAGTTTCTAAAATACTATAAGCTTTTTTTGCAGAATCTGCTGTATAGACAGAAGAATACCCTTCTTCTGTGAGTAGTATCTTTAAAAATATAATATTAGTATTTAAATCATCAACAATTAGTATGTTTTTTGAGTGAAAATCTATTTTCATGTATATCCGCCATATGTATTATCTCTAGAAGTATATTTATTATAAGATTTAAAAAGTTTGTTATTGCTGAATGTATGTGAATGGAGTGTTTTTTATATGTGGTGACCCCGAGGAGAATTGAATTGTAGTTAGAAGCATAACTTAAATTCTCTCAGAAGCACTTAAAATAGAGGTTTAGTCCTAATGTAAGGACTTTTAAAATATTAATTCGTTCAACTTATGCCCCTTGGTCTGCATAATGAATACTTATTCAAGAACTAATACAGAGCTAAAAGTGTACAAATAATGTACAAAACCTAACCTTAAATTATTATTTGTCAATTATTGAATTACATTGATTGAGCAATAGTCCTTAAAATTTATAGAAGAGTCTATTATGATTATTCAGTGGAGTCTAATTTTTAAGTAAAATAGGACACTTCTAGCGACCATATTTACTGAAAATGACGAAAAAGTGTAAAACTACTGGCACAAATCCGGCATCAAATCTTCTTAGTGCCACTTAACAATATGACTTTTATTAGTCTAAATCATGTATAGCTTCAGTTAATTCTTTTTTTAACTCAATCTTTAAATATTCTGGTTCAATAATAGTTATATGTGGTAACCATTGCTTGATAAATGGCAATATCTCTATTGGTTGTGTATATTCTATTGATATCTTAATATTTCCATCTTTATCTTCATCTATATATCTTTGAGATGGGAAAAACTTTTTCATATTTGACTTAAAGTATTTTGCACGACTATGTGATACCTGTAATATTGCTATTTGAGCCTTGACATTATACTGGGTAAATGGGTTTTGTATTTTTCGGTAATACTGGTTATATTTATTCAGAACACTCTTTTGATAATTAGATTTTTTAGAATATGAAATTTCTTGGATAAATGAAATTCTTAGCAATCTATGGATATTGTTTTTTGCTTCAATAGCTAAGTACCAATTATTAGAAATAAACAGAATTTTCAAGCATTTTACATCAAGGAGCTCTTCAAGTTCTTCATACTTGTATGCTATATTTTTATACTCATGATTTTTTACTGCAAATTTCAGTGCATTAAATATACTTTGCTGTTCTATACTGAATTTTTCAAAAGGCCTTGTGACAAATTCAATAGTATCTGTATCTTGGTTAATAGTAGACTTAATAGAATTTTGTTCAGTTTTTGACAAGTTTTCTAGTAGAGTAGGATTGTTTTCAAGGGCCAATTGCATAACCCAAGTAATATCAGAAGTGTTGTTTGCAAAGTATTTTAATATATGTATATTATCTTGATCTTTATTTGAACATCTGTATACATCAATACGTCTATTTACATCATCTTTTTTGACTTTCTCAATAAGCACAATATGACTAAATAATTTATATATATTTTCAAGGTATCTTCTTAAAGTTCTTTCACTTATTTCTAACTCGTTTTGAAGATTTGTATCTTGTGGATATAATTCTTTATCATTAACAAGCATTATCATTAATTTAAAGATATGATTTATCTTGTTTGAGATTGCTGTAGACAAAATATTCCTTTATTGACAAGTTTTGTCATAAATAAACTGTAGAATTCTACCATCTAAAAAAATTAAAGGCAAATTATGAGAGAAATAAACAAATTTGGTATTGCTAACTTCAAACCATTTGGTGAAAAGTTACAAAGATTTGATTTAAAGCCAATTACACTTATATATGGACCGAATAGTATTGGAAAGTCTAGTATTATACACTCAATATCATACTTTAATAATTTATATAAAACTTCGACTTTTTCGCCTTCAGAAATTAAACTGGGAGATACTATTAATCTTGGAGGATTCCAGAACTTTGTACATAAAAAAGACCCTGAAAAAGAAGTTTCCTTAGAATTTACATATGCTGGGACTGTAGATAATTCACTTGATAAATTAAGAACGGGAAAGTATCAATTTGAAGAAAGAGAATATTTATTAAATCTTATCCCTTTAGATATGCATAATCAAATTAAAGATGCATTTATTAAAAATAACCCTTGGGTTCATATCAATAGTGGAGATTCAAGATTTTTTTATTGGCTAGAAGAAAATTTTAATGATTTTGATCTTGAACATTTTGATATGTCTAGATTAGAAACATTTATTCATGAAACTGCAGAATATGAAACAAATCTATTTGGAAAGCGAACTATACCACCTTTCCGGTACACAAAGAAAATATACAATAAACCATTAGGAACTATGGAAAAATTTTATATAGATGCTTCAGTGTCTACGAAAGATCTTCTTAATATTAAGCAACTCTACTGTCAAACAATAAAGAAAGAAAAATTTACAGATAATGAGTGGGTTGAAGAAAAAAATGATGAAACTGAATCAAATGAATATTTACGAGATGATAAGTTCGAACTAACTGAAGATTTTTTTATTAATGCACTTGAAAAGGCATCAGATGAACAATTAAAAATTTTTACTGAAGACTTGTATGAATTTATTCAAAAAACATACAATTTGGATGATAAAATCACAATAAATACAACAATTGGAAAAACAAAGTCCGGAGAAGTATCTGATACTCAAACAATTTATTCTATAGGAAAAGAATGGTTATTTAAGAGTATATTAACTGAAAAAATTGAAGGCTGTAAAAATACAGAAAATCAAAACTACTTAATCTTATTGAATCCAGAACATTGGTTTATAGATCAAATTCTACATAATATACAAAATTATGGGAAGTGGGATAGCAATAAAGAAATAGTTTCAGCTATTAAGAAATATTTATCTGAAGGTGATGGTATAGTCAGTTTAAACTCTTATATTACTGAAAAGAAAAGTATCTTATTGGAGCTTGAAAATATTCATCCAAATGATATTGGTACTTTTTTTGAATGGAATCATGATTTTGAGACAAAATATATAAATTATATTAAACGATCATCAGAAGAAATAACTGAAGATTTAAAAATGCTAAAAAATGAAGATCACTCTAAGGAAGCCTTTGATGCAAAATTTGATATTTCTGATGATATTTATGAAAGAATTTCCGAAAATCAGGAACTTTGTGATTTAGCTGATGAGTATGGTATACATAATATTGCTGATATTGTTTCTTTAATTTTGTTTAGCTGGATAGTTGATGTTAATAAGGCAGTTAAAAAGTCCACGGGGATGAAGTATATAGGTCCGCTTAGAAGTTTCCCTGAAAGACATGAATTTGCATATGCAGATAGAGAAATTGAATCTGATGCTTCAACTTACGCATGGGAACTTTTAAAACACGACAATAAACTACAAGCCATGCTTAATGTATGGCTTTCTAGTGACAAACTAAAGACACCCTATGAACTAGGATTACAAAAGCATGTCAAACTTAATGAGCAAAATATTATGAAAATGCAAGAGGTCTTTAAAGACAAAAGAAAAAAACATTTTAGTGAAGATGATTTTAATATGTTAGACCAGATCAAAGAATTTTCTTTTTATGATAAGAGATACAATACTCCAGTTAATATTAGAGAAATGGGACTAGGAGTAAGTCAAGTATTGCCAATTTTGGTTACTTTATTTAGTGAAAAAGGTCAAGTTATTGCAGTTGAACAGCCTGAATTACATTTGCATCCTGCAGTTCAAAGTGATTTAGCAGACGAGTTTATTAAAAGTTTTAAAGATAACTCTAACACTTCCATAGTAGAAACACATAGTGAGCATTTATTATTACGTTTAATGAAACGAATGAGACAAACTGTAGAAGGTACTTTACCTAATGAAAATTTATCCTTAACCCCAAATGATGTATCTATTTTATATGTTGATGCAGATGAGAATAAAACATATGTTTTAGAACTTCAATTAGATGAAGACGGCTCATTACTTGATCCATGGCCAGGTGGTTTTTTTGAAGAAGGTTTTACAGAAAGGTTTTTTTAATGCTATATGATTTTTCTTGTACACCACAACTGTTTACCGAAGAGGCATTGAACTCAGATTCTAGTAATTTTTTCTTTTTACAAATGTTTTTAAAGGAAGTAAATAAAAATGGTATTTTAGCTGACTTGAATAATGGGGATTGGAGAAAACAAGTCTTGCAACAAATAAATTCTTTACAGCCATCTCATAAGGATAAGCTGTTACATCTCTTGTCTAATTTAAAGGATCATAATCTTATTGTTGGGCATAAAAAGGCTGAACTAAAGCCTTCATCCGAAGAAGAATGGATTGAGCTTGCAAAAATATCTGACGACTTAGAGCCATTTTTTAGTATGCTCTCATTATCAAAAAATGATAAGACTATTTCTTTACAAAGTTTGTTTGAGAGTGATAAATGGCAAGATGAACGGTTGCGTACACACTATATTATTCAAAATGAAGTAAATTTATTACAAGAATTAAAACCTATATTAAGTTATGCAAAGAAAGTGATTTTAATTGATCCATACTTTGATACAATAAGGCCTAAATACAGAGCTACTCTTAATATAGTGGCTCAAGAATTGAGAAGTCAAAGAGGTAACGCTCAAAAAGGTACTATAGAAATTCATACACGTTTTAAGTATGGTGAAACTGATGGCCATAAGTTTAAAAGCTCATGGGAAAGATCTTCTAAAGAAATATTTCAAAAGTATGGGCATATATGTAGGTTATATCAGTGGGATAAAACTGATAGTTGGCATGATAGATATATTATCACTGATCAGTGTGGAGTTCATGTTGGTGCTGGTCTTGATGTAAGGGAAGAAGGAAAATCTACATGGGCAAAACTAGAATATAGTACACTTTCAGATATAGTAAAAGACTTTAGAGAGAATTCTTCTTCATACGAGTTAAAGCTAAGTCTGTAGGGAAAAATATGTTAAGTGTTAATGACTTTACAATAGATTTTGATCAGAGAATGAAAATAAGCTCTTTTGAGAATGAAGCTCAAAAAAGAGAAATTGAATTGCAATTGGCAAGACTCTTTACGAATTTAATAATAAATGAGCTGCACTCAAAAGAGCTTAAAAAATCAACTTCAGTTAATTGGTTAACGCAGAAAGATATCTTAAAAAAGTTTGAGTATCCAAGAATATATAGAGATTATGTACGTCCTGAATATCGTTCAAAACAAGAGTTTGAATATCCATCAGTATATGCAGAAAGAGAAAACCTAGTTGACATTGATTACAGTACAAGGCCATATACATACAAATTAGTTTTGAAGCATAGTTGTTCAATGGATTTTGTACTGCGACCTTATCAAGAAAGTATTATTAAGCAAGTTTCATTACTTGATAAGTCTGTTTTAGTTGAGGCACCAACTGGAGCTGGAAAGTCTGTTATAGCGGCACAAATTGCAAAAAATGAAATAAAGAAAGGTGGTATCGTCTTAGTAGTTGCTCCTAAAATTATTTTGTTAGAACAGTTACAAAAAACATTTGCAGAGATAGATTCACAAATAATTCATGGACCCAGTGAATATAATGTAAATTATCATATGTTTATTTCAACTTTACAAACAGCACATAAAAGAGATTTGGGTTTTAAACCTACTATGATTATTATAGATGAGATACATTATGGCTTTAGTGGAAAAATGATTGAGCAGGTTCTTGAGGAATTTAACGGAAGACTTGTTGGTTTATCTGCTACACCATATGATCATAATGGTATAACTTTGCAAGGTTTTGAATATCATATAAATAAGTATGATCTTCAATATATGCTAGATAATGCTTATTTAGTTTATCCATTATGTTATGCACCTGTAAAAATAGATCTGTCACCTATTAGCCTAGTTGGTGGAGATTATAACCAAACGGAACTAGATGAAGCTTTTAATAATTATGAAAATATCTTAAAGATTGTTCATAGTACAAAAGATACTGTACTTAAAAGAGAAGCTTCACTAGTATTTTGCATAAACATTGCACATGCTGAAGCTATGGCACATGCATATATGCATATAACGGAGTATCCGGACACCCATGTCGTTTGAGTTCGGACAGTTTAAGAAGAGATATTTTCTGTAACAGTATTTTAGCGTAAAGTGTCCGAATGCTTTTTTAG
>Ga0233441_1001131_pt1 | contig 25497 bp, 36 predicted proteins | sample SI_123_September_4_FD_182781 | JGI IMG/M metagenome (GOLD analysis project Ga0233441, IMG submission 182781) | Seawater microbial communities from Saanich Inlet, British Columbia, Canada - SI_123_September2016_135_MG | ecosystem: Environmental > Aquatic > Marine > Inlet | place: Canada: British...
GATGATGTTAATGTATTGTCAGAACCTTTTTTAGCAGAACCTAATAGTGTATGGACTGAAACAAACTTTCAAATTGGATGGGGGATGAATTACAATAAAGAAGAATGTTTAAATTTGATAAAATACTTGAAAACAAAATTTGTAAGATTTCTTATATCATTAGCTAAAATATCACACAATATGTCATTTAAAGTGTTTATCTTTGTTCCTATTTTAGATATGAAAATAGAATGGACAGCTAAAATGTTATATGAGAGATATGATTTGACTGATAGTGAGATAAAACATATTGAAGCTTCAATTAAATAACTTGATAATTATATACCTGAATGGAATCATTATGGAAAATAAAATAATATAGATTTATATATATAAATTTTAAAAGAATTTCAAAATTCTTTTAAAATAATTACTAATTAAGGAAAAAAGTATTATAATGTATATAACAAAACAAAACAAAAAGGAAAAAAAACAATGAGGACAATAAGAAAAACAAAAAAAGAGAAAGTTTTACAAATTAGAATGAGTGAAAAGCAATATGACGAATTAGAGGAGTTTGTTATTTTTTTAAATGAAAAACATAATGAAGAATTAAAAATAAGCACTTGGGCAAGACAGGTATTGTTAGAAACAATGAAAAATGAAAAAATTATGGAGGATTTTAAAGATGCAAACTAATATAGAAGAATTAAATAGAATCGATAAGGTAGTTAATACAAATACAGATGAATTTAATAGAATAGATGAGATATGTAAAAAAAGATACAAAGGGACACACTTTCCTTATTCTTATGAAAACCACCCTGAATATGTTTTAATCGTAGAAAAAATATTTAAAGATAAAAATAAAAAACTAATAGTGGGAATAATAGAAAGACAAAAAAATGATGGAACAAGTGATTATGTAAGAGATGTAAAAGGTAATTTAAAAAATTTAATGAAATATTAAAACAAATCTCTCTTTTTTTTATTATAATATAAATAAGTTAGAAAAAGGGAGGTCTTAAAAATGAAACAACTTAAAGCAGCAAAAAAAACTCAATTACAACAACAGATGGAAATCCAAACAAATTGGAAACAATATTTAGAAGATTTTGAAGACAATATATATACCTGGGAAGATATAGAAACAGGTGAGATTATAATCCAAGTAGTAGGACCTGCAATTTGGAATAATTATAAAGCAGTAGTAATAAATAACTTAACACGTGAAATAGATATAAAAGTAAAAGTTAATTTAGATTTAGTAGCAGACCAAATGGAGGATTTAATCTATAATAAAAGATTAAGACCTCATTTACATAAAATTATGTGTAAAAAGAATGGTGAAGAAATGTTTTCTTTACAAGAAATTAAAGAAGAAATAGAAATGGAAAGTAATTAAAGAGTTATTTTCTTTACACCATTTCTACAATCTACCCAAATTGTATTAGAAGACAAATCTAAAATATGAGATATTTCTTTAATACTATAATAACCATCCACAACTAAACCTAATTTAATTAAAATTAATAATATTTCAGATTTTTTTAAATCAGGGTTTTCGTTCTGTAATTCTTTAACAGTATTAGTTAATAAAATTATATAGTTATCCACTTAATTTATTCCTTTAACCAACTGGCAGGAATACATTTATTAGACCATAAAAACCTATTTTTTATAGCCCAATCAGAATAAGAAGTTTTTGATTTTTTAGTAATTTTATTATTAGATTTTTGGAATATAAATCTAATATCAAGGTCTGGATGTTGTTGTTTAATGTAAAGATGTTTTTTTCTATCATCTGCATCAAATAAACCTTTTACTTCAATAAACATAGGCTCACCATTTTTTTTAATAATAGTAAAGTCTGGAGTATAAATGTGTGTTGTTTTTGGCTTAATGTATTCTATCTTATCTTCTTCATAAGTAAAACTTATATCTTCACTAATTAAAGAATCAGAAATAGTTTTTTCAAATTTACTTCTATAAATACCTGTTTTTTTACCATATTTGCCCATTTTTTTATAATTCTTTTAAATCTGTTATAGTTTCTTTAATTAAGTTTCTATAATAAACAAGTTCTGCGGAATAATCACTCAACTCTTTTGAAATAATTGCTTTCTTTTTTTTATGTCTCATTATTTTTTCATTTAAATCTGAAATTGTTTCTTTCAATTCAAGTTTATTATTCAACAATTCGTCTCTTCTATCTGATTTACTACTAAATTTAGCCATATATAATCCTTTTTTATTTTTTAAGATAAGGTATAATACAATATTAAAATAAAAAAAAAAGTGTTTTTTTAAAAAAGGAAGTAATAATATGAAGATAGACGATACTGAACCAATTAAATTAATAAAGTTTTATTTAAGACATCCAATAATTTTTTTAGAAGTTTGTGGTTCAATTATTAAAACAATTTGGCAAGAAATAAAAATATTTTAAAAATTCTTTTATTTTAATAAGAAATTAAGTTTTTATGTATTATAATAGTATTATAAAAACAAAAAAAAAGGAAAAGAAATGGATGAATTATTAGAACAACAAGAAATGGATGAATTTAGAGAAGAAGAAATTGGAAGAGAATATGATGAATATAAAATAAAAGAAGAAGAATTAAAAAGAAAAGATGAAATACAAACATACGATGATTTAACAGATGAAGAATTATCTGAACTTGAGGAAATTATGGGACCAAGACAAAAAGAAATGACTTTAAATAGTGAAGAAATAGAAGATTTATATAAACAAAACAAGAATAATTAAAAGGTAAGACCTAATTTTTTTAGTTGCAGAAATTGACACTACTTAAAGTAGCATCAATTTCTGCGTTGGTTTTTTTGATTGTTAATAATAAATGTAAAAAAAGGAAAAAAATTATTAAAATATATATTGGGAAAACCTAAACCCAAGGTGAAAGAATTAACCTAAAAAGGTAATACTGATTGAAACAGATGAACCTATTCTATTAATAAATTGTATATTATCTCTACCATCATCAACTGTTATAGAAGGTTTTCCATCAACATAATCTCCAATAGTAGTAGAAGACATATCAGAGTGATAACCCCAAGAACCAATCTCATTTAATAAAGCAATCCCAGAAGATAAACCAGCATCAAATCGAACCATAGTAGTTAATGTAGAAGGGTAATCATCTTCTCTTGTTCCAACTTGAATTAAAAGAATACCAGACTTTTTACCATTTAAAGGTATATTTATAATAGTATCATCTAATATATCTTCAAAAAAACCAGAATTAAAAGAACCATTATTAGATAAGTCCATATTTCCAGTATTATCTATTTTAACTCTATCTTCACCGTTAAATTGTAATTCTAATTTATTATCATCATTGTGATTATTTAGCATCATCCAATCAGTGTCATGATTTCCATTAGAAATAAACCTTAAAGAAGCATAGCCTGAATCTCCTTTAATAGAAACTAAAGAATCAATTGGACCGTGTAAATAAGTATAATCACCTAAAAAACTTAAAGCAACATTAGAGTCTGTATCTTTAATAACATTTCCATTTAAGTTAATATTAACGTAAGTATTAAATTCATCTTCAAAAACTTTTAATTTAGTAGTATTATTAAATCTAAAATCTAAGCCATTGTTATCTGACCAATCATTTTTAATAGACCAATCTGTATTTTCATTGTTATTAGAAATTAATTGTAAAGTTGCATCACTTTCGCCTTCTGCTACAATTTTAAAAGTAGTCCAGTTGGACAATGTCAATGCAAGTGTATTAGATAACCATTTAAGAGGGGAAGTAGAACCCCCTGGAATTTGTTTTAAGTTATCATCCATTTCTTGGTGAGTTAATGGTTCCCCTTTACTTTCTCTTGTAATAATTCCCATATTTATACCTCACCTTTTAATAAATCAGCCATAGATTTTTCTTCACTTTGTGCTATAACTAATTCATCAATAACTTTTAATTTTTTACCATCTAATTGATTAATAATATCTTCAACTGTTTCATCAATAACATCATTTGTAGAGTAGTCTTTTAACTTATTTAAAGCATATATAACTAATCTTGTCATAAATCTTTCAGCAACTGTTTTAAAAGCAACTTTAGCAATCATACTTAATAAAGTTTCTTTAATTAAAAGAAAAGCAACATTTATAAAACTCATACTATTCTCCTAATCTGTTTAATTAATTTTTTAAAAAAAGTTTCAATTTTATAACCACTAAACTTTATTCTATAATCTTCATTAAAGATACCTAATAAAACATCATTGGTAGAATTGAAAACTAAATAATTACCATTATCTTTTTTGATATAAATTAAGTTTTCATTTTTAAGATAATTAATTTTTTTAAAGTTATTCATAGTTTAATTTCCTTTTTTTTTTATTTATTATATCAAAAAATATTTTTTAAATAATATATTCACCAAAATTAGTTTTAAAATGTGTTTGACAATATTCAGAAGCAGTTATATTAATAATACCTTCTTGAGTATGTTCTAAACTTTGAATTAAAAATTGTCTTGGTCTATCTAATAAGTCATGCTCCACTTTTATAATATCATATATTTCTAATTCTGTGTATTTAATAGAAGTAGAAAAAGAAATAAAAAGTGGGCTTTGTTTTCTTCTAACAAGCTCACCAGTTTCTTCATCTAATGATTCAGAATATCTTGAACTATTAAGAAAAATAGAAGCAATTTTATTAGCATGTGATAAAGTAGATATACCATTAATATCAAAAGTTGTTTCATATTCTTTTTCATCGCTTATAATAAGTTGTTCATCTTCAATTGTAGTTGAAGCAGGTAAAAACATTTCTTCCCGATTAATATAATTAACTATAATTTTATTAGATAACATAGACATAGAAGGCATAGAAACACCAAAAGAACCAGCAATAATGTGTTGATTGTCTATATTCATATCAACAGGTTTTTCTTTTTCAAGCATTTTAAGTTTCCATTTACCATTAGCAAAGAAAATAACACCATTAAAAGTTTGTAAAACAGCAGCAATAGAACTTTGAATATTAATACCTGTTCCTTGGAATACTATATTACAATCAAAACCATATTCATTACATTTATTTTTACAATTTAAGAAATCTTCTAAATCAAATTCATCATCATCAAATCCTAAATAATGTTGTATCATATCAACAATAATTTCCGCAGGATTATTAGAATAAGTTTTATTAGAAGAAAGTGTTGCATTCGAATTAATTGTTTTTATAATTCTACCTTCAACTTCAAATGTTAATTTATCTAATTCCGTGTGTGCATTTTCATTCCATTCGAATTCTTGATGAACAGAAGCAAAAGCGATTTCTTTTGGAAAATCAATGGTTGATTCATTATCTGTTTCAATTTCTATTTTATGGAAACCACCAGACTTAAATTTATTATCTGGAACATTGTTATACCAATCTGTTCTTAATACTTCTTTATGTTTTTTATTTGAACCGTGTGGTTCTAAACTTATATTCCAATTACCAGCAGGAAAGTGAGAACAAGGTGCATAAAAATCACAAGTAGGGTAAGCCGCAGAAGCATCAAAAAAGTTTTCAGATGCAGCACTAACATAAATAGTTCTAAAATTAGTTACTTTTAATCTATATTTTTTATAAGTATTAGGGTTATTTAAAGAAATATCAACAGAACCTTGAAAAAAAGCAAATTGTGTATCCGTGCAAGATTGAAATTCCTCAAAACTTTTGCTTAAATCAGTCATCATACTCCAACTTCTCGGATCAACAGAAATCCAATCAGATAAATCAGTATCAAAAGCCTCAATTTCAACAGTTCCATTATTATAATTGTTGTGAATCATTCCTTGCCAACTTGAACCATTGTCAATGCTATAAGACCAATCATTTAAAGAACCAATAAAACTTAATTTTAATTTTTTAAGTTGTCTTTCACTTGGAAAATCAAAAATCAAATAATTTGGTTCAACTGTTCTGTTTCTTGTAGGGACATAAGTTGTTAATAGATTATTTCCTCTATCATATATTTCTTCAAAAGTTAGACCTTCAAATAAAAATCTTTTTCCAGGTGGTTTTAAAAAAGAATTAAAATTATCAGGGAAAACAGTCTCATCAGTTTCATAAAACAATTCTTGTGCTGTTTCATTTGGTGATTGAAAAGCAGCAGCAGCATTAATGTCATTAGCCCAATCAGGACCATCAACAGAAAAAATATTATAATTTAACTCACCATTTACAAGTTCAAACCAAGTTTTAGTTAAATCTTCATTATTTGTATTAAAAACAATATCTTTTAATTTAATACCAATATCTGGAGTAGTATGATAACCTGTATTAACTTGTGTGTATTTAGTATGGAATAAATCACCATTTTTTGTTATTGCTTCACCAGCAATTAATATTTTTAATACTGAATTTATTTCACCTTGTCCTAATACTTGTATAGCCCAGTAATCATTGTTAATTGAACCATTTAAAACTTCATTTGTTTCTCTCCAAATAACAGTAGAACCAACTCTATTAAGTCCATAAATTAAAGGAACAACATTAGTATTTTCTTCAAGTGTATCTAATTGTTTTCCACTACTTCTTCCAACTCTATCAAGTTCAGACATAGTTTCAGGTTTCTTACCTAATAACATATTACCCAAAGTATTAACAATGTTAAATGTTTGTAGTGCTGCCATACCAGTTGTATTACCAGACTGTTCTAACCAACCTCTTGCTTTATCCATACTCATTTAATAAATTCCTTTTTTTTTAATAATTTCTATTTTTTCCCCAAAACACTGCACCGTCTTGAGCTACTGTATCAATAATAGTGGTAAATTCTTTTTGATCAAACCATCTATTAGGAGAAGGGTTTTGCCACCTATTAAATAAACTGTTAATATTACAACTTATATTAGTTTCAGACGCTGCAAAATTATCTATTAAACCCCAAAATAATATTTCTATATCTTTATCTTCTATTGCTATATTATCAACATTAAAACAAGGAAAACCTTCACTCATTAAATCAATTGTATCATTCGGGTTATAATATATTCTTGTAATATAACATCTATTATTTCTCCATTCTTGAGTAATACCAACTTTTGAAAGTGAAATAGGAACATTATTTATATCAATAGAGACAGCACTATTAGACATATCAGAACTATTTTGCATTCCATCAAAAGTTGTATTAAGTGGATTCCAATATTCATCGTTATACTTTGAAATAATATCATTATCTGTAATCCTAATTGTATCAACTAAATTACCATCAAAATCCTTTATTTCAAAAGAAAGAAGATGAAAAAAAGATGTTGAATGATTAGACCTTGTATTATTACTAATCTGTTTCATTTTTTACCTCTATAACTTCCATTTTTACATTATATAAATCAAAAGTGTTTTTTTCATATGAAAAACTATCATTGACTAATCTACTGTTAAATACTATACCATAATCTTCAATAAAATAATTCAATTTTACAACATAATCATCTTGTTCTATTAAATAATCTCTAACAACATAAATATTCTCATCAATATAATCACTTTGATTTTCTATATAAAAATCATATAATTTTGGAATACCAAGTGCAGGACAACCAAAAGTTTTTTTAAGATTATTTCTATAAAAGTTTCTTAATTCTAATAATCCTTCTTCTTTTACTAAAAAATTAAAACTTATTATTTTTAATAATCCGTTCTTATCTTTGTTAAAACGATTAGTAAGTATATTATTATTTAAGTAATTATGACTTATATTAGTTAAACAATTATTTTCAATTAAATCAATAAAATCCCTATTGGTAGAAGTAGTAATATTATAAGAAGAATTCATTTCATATTGTTCTTGGTAATCTTCAAAATTAAAAAATAAAGAACTAACTACACTAACATAACCAGAAAAAAGAGGTTTAGAAATAGAAGAACCAGGACTTATTTCAAAAGAAAATTCTTCAAATCGAAAAACATTAGTCTCAACTTCCCTTGTATCAATACCAGAAGGGAAAACAATTTTAAAAACATTAGTATTATTTTGTTCATATTTAGTTCTTAAAACTTCATATTCAGTTAATGATAAACCTTTATAACTTATAGTTATTTGATATTCTGGAATATTATTAAGGAAGTTTTGTTGTTCTGTTCCATCATCAAAATAAACAACATTACTATAATTAAGAAACTCATTTATTTTATAATTCCAAGTTATATCATTATTTAATAATAAAGAAGTTAAATCTTTCATATTAGCAGGGTTAAAACTCATTTTATTTTCCTTTTGAAACTATATTTTTTCTAATAGAACCATTATTATTAATAGAGTTATTAACAGTATTTTCAATAACTTTTTTACCGTGTTTATGAAGATAAGAAGCGAACCCATTAGCATCCATAGCACTAATATTAATATTAACATTAGAATTTACAGCTCCCCCACCATTTTCATTAATTTTTTCACCTCTATTAATTTTTTCTAAAACTTTTTTATTTTGTCTAACACCAGACCTATTAATAACTGCTTCGCCTGCCTGCAATTTAGCCAGACGCTCATCACTTCTAAAACTACCAGAATGATGAGTAGGAATATGACCTGCATGAAAAGTAGGTAAAACACCACCACCACCAGAAGCACCAACCATCCAATTATATGCAGAATCAATAGCACCACCAACATTTCTTCTCCCAGCACTATCTTTTGAACCTAAAGCAGAAAATATATTTTGAATACCTTTAAAAAAGTCATTTATAACATCTAAACTATCATTTGCTGTTTGTGTTGTATTTATAATTTGTTCTTCATTTATTTGTTTTATTCTTTCATTATAAGCATCAGTGATAGCAGCCTTTTGTTCTTCGTTATCTTTATGTAATTCTAATAATTTATTATATTTTTCAGTTTCATCAAGTATTCTTTTTTCATTTAAAGTTGCATAAGTATCTATTAAATATTCATTAAAAGATTTTTCTTTTTGATGTGCTTCTTTTCTTATTTTTTCTAATTCAGATTGTTTTAATGATTCTAATTCTAATTCAATAAGATTTTTTCTTTTAACATATTCTTCCCAACTTGTAGAAGTTTTAAGAAGGTTGGCAAGTTCATTATCAAGCGCCCATTTTTTATATTCATATTCAGATAAAGTTAATTTTTTTATTTTATCTGTTAATCTTGATAATATTTTAAATTTTTTATCAGCAAATTCTTCTATTTTTCCAGTATCAACTTCACCAGGATCAGCAATTGTTTTGTTGTCTTGACTATCAAAAAACCCTTTATTTATTTCACCTTGACCCCCATATTTTTGTTGGAATAAAGAACCATTACCTGTTTTTGCTTCTAAAACTTTTTTATCACTTTTTGTTTTTTGTTGTTCTACTAATCTTTTAATTATTGCATCTGTTTTTATTTTTTCAGCATCAACATATATTTTACCATTTTTTATTATTTCGTTTCTTTCTTCTTTAAGTTGTTTTAATGTTTCTTGATGTGTTTTTTCTCTATTTCTAGCAATATCAACAATGTTTTTTTGCATTTTTTTACTATTAAAATCTATAACCTTATTATCTAATTCTGCTTGAACGGAGTCATAGTCATTTCCAGGCATAGCAGCCTTAGCCCAGTTAGTAGCCTTTTTAGCAGAAGCTACGATTTTATCAATACCTGCAACAAGACCAACAAACATATTTCCAAAAGAACTTGAAACAGCCTGTGATAATAATTCAAAACCAACTTGAACATCAATCCAGAAAATTTTAAATCCATTAGATGCTTGAACTAAATAAGGGTTAAGTTGTGTTAAAACCATTTGAATAGCGGTTAAATAACTTGTTATAGCATTAAGACCAGTAGTAATAGCACCAAACCCAGAAAAAGCAGAGAAAAACTCAATAGCCCTTTCTTTTATTTCAGTCCAAGCGTTCCCCATTCTATGTAATTTAGCAGTTAAAGAATTAACTGCTTTAATTGATTTAGAACCATAAGCGTTTTGAACTTCATTTGCAAGTTTTGGTAATAAATCTTCTGCAAGAACTTTACCTTGGTCTAACATTTTATTTAGTTCAGATTGTGTTACTCCCATAGCATCAGCAGCCATTTTAAAAGCACCAGGAAGATTTTCCCCAAGTTGTCCTCTTAATTCTTCAGCTTGAACATTACCTTTAGAAATCATTTGTTCCAAAGCTCTAAAAACCCTCTGTGTTCCATCAGCACTTAATTTTAATGCAGCAGAAGCATTGGTGAATTTAATAAAAATATCATTAGTTTCTGATAAACTTAAATTTCCACCTTTTGTAGCAGCAGTGAATTTAGTATAACCATCTAACATAGACTCAAAAGAAACACCAACTTTATTTGCTGTATTTCTTAACATTTCCCAAGTTTCTCTACTTTCTTCTGCACTTTCTGTAATAACATTCATTCTTGTTTTAAGAGAATCAACTTTTGTTAATGCAGATAAATAAGACTTAACAATATAAACAGTAGCACCAATTTTTCCTGCAAGACTTAACCAAGAACCAGCATGATTTTGAACCCCTTTTGAAGCCTTATAACTACCACTTTCAATAGTATTATTTGCTGCTTTTCCTGCTGTTCCTGCTTTACCAGCAGAATTAGAAACATTATTTAAACCTTTTTCAATTTTTTTAATACCAGCGACTGCTTGTTTTACATCAGCCCTAAAAGTTATTTTTTCATTATTATTAGCCATTATTCATCCTCATCTTCATCTTCTTTTTGTTCCATAGTTCCAAAAATATCTGGATTTAAAGTGTCTGCGATTACTTTTGCTAGTTCATAAGGGAATTTTTGAATTGTTCTTATGTCATTTGGATTTGTATGTGAAAAGATTTTTTTACCATCTTCATTTAATGCTTTTTCAATTATAAGATGGACATCGTAAAGGTCTTTATTTCTTTCGTGTTTGACAGTTTTTTTACCATCTTCATCAATAGTTGTTAAAGGTTGAATACAAAATTGTTCTATTCTTGTTTTTTCTAATAAACTTAAATACTTATAATACCAAGTAAAGTCTTTTCCCATAAAGTTAAATTCTAATTTTTGTAAATTGTCTAATGATTTAACAAGTTCTGCAAGTAAAAGTGAATCACCCATTTAAAAACCTTTTTTTGTTTATTATATCAAAAAAAATAAATAAAAAAATAATATGGATGAGGAGATATTAATTAAAGGTGGAAAAAAACCACCCTTAATATTTATTTAATCTTTTAATAGATTAGCCTATAACTACTTCACCAAAAGTTTCATAATTAAAAGTTGTTTCTATAATTCCAGCAACATCAGCAGAAAAATCCATAGAAGTAATAAGAGCTTCAAATGAATAAGTATCTAATGCACTTAATCCATCTCCATAACCTAATTCAACTTGAACAACCTCACCTGCTACCATTTTACTTATAATTTCACTTTCTGACTCACCATCTGCATCAAAAATACAAACAATCGAACCTGAACCACCTTTTGAAGTAGTCATTGATTTTTTCCAACCACCACTTGCGAAACAACTTGCATCAACAGTATCCATAGATAAAGATAAAGACCAATTTCGAGCATTCCCCATTGTAAAAGGAGTCGTTCCTATTTTAACAGTTCCTGTAGAACCTTTTATAGCCGTGCATGACATATATAATCCTTTATATTATTATATTAAGAGAAATGATAAATTCATTCTCTTCATTTTGTATATTCGCTTCAACTTGTGAAGCACCAATATTTTTTAAACCTGACATAAGTGTTTTAACTATATCATTATTAAAAAAGTTTTTATCAACCAAAAGGATAAAAGTATAAGACTCACCAAAACAAAAATTATTAAAAACAGATAATTCTTCATTTATATAAATATTTCTTTCTTCTTCTTTATATTCTTTATTTCTTAAAGTTTCTGATTTACTTAATTTAAAACCATTTTCTTTAAAAACACCTAATATATCGTTATAATCCATCTTACTTACCTAAAACAATTTGACTTATTTTCATATCATTTTCACCAATATCTAAAATACCATTTTCATTTATATCATAATCAGCAATAAGTCTTGACAATTCAAGCTCATATTGTTCTTTGAAATCTAAATAAGAAGCATGGTATATATCATCTTCATTTGTATCTTTTCTATAATTAAAACAAATATTCATTAAAGTTCTTAATAAATGTAATTCTTTTAATTCTTCCAAATCTAAAAAATTATTAATATCAGCACCTTTATTTTTTAAGTCTTTAATTAATAAAGTTTCTGCTCTTTCAACACCAGGTAGGAAAGACCTTAAAACAAGACCTACAACGCTTGTATTATCAAGAACAACATCAACATCATTAAACTCAAAGTTTCCAACATCATTAGAAAAATAATTATTTACAATTCTATCTAAACCAGAATTATCTCCACTTAAAAAAACAATATAAGCACCTTCAACTTCTTCTTCATCTAATCCTTTAAGTTTTTTTACTTCACAACTATTAATAGTTCCAGTGGAGCATTTACTTATAAAATCAGCAAGAACAGGATAACCTAAAATTACCTCTGCATTAGTTAAAGTTAAAAGTGCCATATATTACCCTTGTCCGTCAATAACTTTTTGTTTATCTTCAGCAAGTTTTATTCTTACTTCTTTTCTTCTTTTATCTTCATTTAAAAAATATATTTCTAATTCTGGAGATACTTCAAAAGGTTTTCCAATATTAAATTCATATTTAACACCTGATATTTGAATAGAACCAGTAAAACTCATAACAACTTCTACTAATTCATTTTCAACAACTTCTTCTAATTCATTTTCAACAACTTCTACTTCTTCGTTTTTTTTCTTTGGTCTTCCCATAATTTTTCCTTTTTTTATTTTTTATTTTACTTATTTATTAAGCACCAGTTATACAGTAAATAGCATTTGAATCTATAATACCATATTCATAAACACCATACCAACCATAGTGTCTTGTTCGTCCAAGTTTGTCTCCACCATCAACGATAGTAGTATCTGGAGCAACAGATTGACCTTTACCAAATGAACCTTCACCGAAACAAATAACAGTTCCATCAGTAACACCTGGGTGTTCTATAATAGTGAAACCTTCTAATTGACCATAAACACCATTTGTTGCTGCTTCATAAGAAGTATATTTTGCAATAGCGATTATATCATCTGCAATATCTGCAACTTGATTTGGGTTCATTAAAGCAATGTATCTTCCACCAAAAGAAGCAATACCAGCATTTCTTAAGTTAGTTCTAATAGCTCTTAAATCTAAATTGTCTAATGTTCCTGGAGTTGCTGCTGGAACTGTATTAGTTGCAGACTCTAATGCACCAAGACCTAAAGTTTCTTTTGTCATAGTTTTATTTAAACCAACTAATTTTGCTGCTGCAAGGTCAGCTTTACCTGCTGTATGAATATTAGCAAGTTTAGTAGTAGTTACTGCATTACCATATTCTTTTGGAGTAATAGTTACTTTGTTATCTTCTAATAAAACTGAATCAACATCTGTTCCATCAGTTAAAGGAGTAGTATTAACACCTAATTTAGAATAAATTGTGAATTCAATTCCAACACCTGGAACTTCTCTACCATAATCAACAAATGCGTCAATTATGTCCATCTCTTGACCACTTACGATTACTGCTGCGTCAAATATTTCTACCTGTGAATCAGATAAAGTTGTGCTTTTTGTTATTGCCATTTTAAAATCCTTAAATTATTAATTTGTTTTTTTAGATAATTCTTCAAGTTCTCTTAAACTTAAACCTTTTAATTTCTCACTAAAAGAAACTTCTTGTTTATTATTAGAACTATCAGTTTTATAATATTTTGGCTCTTCTTTTTGTTGTTCTTGCTTAAATATAGAAGGTCGAGTTTCTCTTAAGTTTTTAGTAAATGTGTCAATGTCAAAGTCTTCACTTTTTTCATTTGACTCTACTAATAATTTAAAAACCTCTTGGTCTTCTACTTCAAAAACATTAATTTTTTCCTGAAGAGACGCCTCTTTACGTGATTGTAATAATTCATTTTGTAGTGTTTCAACATTACCTTTTAAACTATTAACAATTTCCATATCAACACCAGAATTGTTGTTTTCAGCACCTTTCTTAGCACCTTTTGCGAATGCTTGAGAAATAATTGAATCTAATTTTTCTTGTGTAATAACAACCTCATTTTTATTAACTGTTTGAGTATCAGTTCCACCAGTTTTTTTATCTGTTTCTGTTCCAGTTTGTTTATTTTCGTTTTCCATTTTTTTAATCCTTTTAAAGTAAAGTTCCTTATTATATCAAAAATAAAAAGAAAAAAAATTATTTATTATATATTGCTCCAGAACTTACTTATTTCAGCCCTACTAAATTCAAAGAAATTTCTAATTTCACTAACCCAGCCTGCTTTTTTTAATTGGTTTTTTCTTATAAAAAAGTTAAGTGTTATTGTTTTCCTACTTCTATTTATTATTGCTTTTGAATAAGTTATATTTTTAATTAATTTACCACTAAATTCAAACATATTATGTTTTCCCATTTTTTCTTTTCTTTTTTTATAAGGTTTAGATAATTCTTTAAATCTTCCCCCAGCAGCATCTACACCACTTTTAATTCTATTAGTAAATAATAATAATAAAGATGGTGCAGTTGAGTCCATACCATTTTTAATTCTTTTATATAATATTTCTTCTTTTACTTGTGTTTTAAACTTTTTAATGTATGTTATCTTCAAAACCTAAATCCTTTAACATTGAAGTTTTAACAGGAACAAAATAATGCCTACAATTATACCTTCTTCTGTAATCATTTTTAATATTATCTTTTTCAGAAGTAGTATAAGAAATATTTTTATTCAAAATACTATTACAAAAACTTCTTGTTTTGTTATCTTGTATTCCTTCATAAACCCATCTTATATCTTTTGTTAAACCTTCAATTTTTTTTTCAAAAACAAGTGTTGTATAATCATTTATAGCAGTATTCATATATGTTTTACTATAACCACCCCATTTAGTTCCCTCAAGTTCTTTTCTAACAGCATTAACTAATTCATATTCTGGTGTTCCAGCAAGATATAATTTATAAAGATTTTTTTTAATTGTAGTTCCTGCATCCATTCCAATTTTTCTTAAATCTTTAATATACATTTCTTTAACATATTTAACTTCTAATAAATGTTTTTCTTCCATTTTTTGGAATAATTTATTTTTTTTCAATTCTTCATTTATAAGAGGGTGAATAACATTAAAATTTTTTACATTATCAGAAATTAAATTAATATAACCTGCATCAATTAATATTTCTTGCCATATATTTTCATATTTCAATATATCTCTTTCAGATATTTTAACTAATTTAATACCAGCAAGAGTATTAATTTCTATTAATACTTTTTCTAAATCTTTTTCAAAAGTATTAATAAATTCATTAACTACATCAACAATCATTTAAAATTCCTATATATCAAAATCTATATCAACTATTTCTTCATTTAACTTATTAAAACTTTCATTTCTATACTTTATATTATCTCTGTATTTTGATAGTGCTTCCTCTTCTGTTATATTTAGTTTTTCCTTTAAAATATCTACAGGAGAAGAAGTTCCTAAATGTGTTCCTTTTAAGTCTAAATCCATTTGTTCTATTTCAGAAATTGGATAGAAAGGCTTAACAAAGTCAATTTGAAAATTGTTCTCTATTTCTGTTTTAGTATGAACACCTATCATTTTACATATAATTTTAAATAATTTTTTTTCATATTTTGTAAAATCTACTTGCTGCGACTTTATAAAAGTGTCCAGTTTATGGTTTTCCATCTGTAATGCGAATCCACTTGAAACTTGACCTGTCATTCTAAAAGATGAAGGACTAATATTATAAGAAGTTGCCAAACTATTTGCTTGTTCTTGTAAAACTTTCCATAATTGGTCGTAATTTGCTTGTAAATCTAAAACACTTATTTCTGTATCTTGTCCCTCTAATGTTAAAACAGTTAAAGGATCCAAAACAGAGCCATTTAGTTCAGATAGATTAGAACCAGAGCCGACAAGTTGTTTGAAACTTTGTGATTTTATAATGTGATTTAAAAAAGTTAAGTGTATAGAAATATCTATGGTGCTATTAAATAAGTCATCACCTTTATACATGTCCCAAAAACTTTCATCTCTATAACCATTATTAAAAAAAACAAAAGGAAGGAAACCATAAGGATTAACCATTTCTTCATTCCCTGCAATAGGTTCTTTTCCATCTTCTTTTTTTGTAGGGTCTTTTGTTATGTAATAATGTTCTGTTTTAGACCAATAAGCCCATTTTTCTTGTTTAGTTTCTGTATCATATTCAACAAAATAAGAAACAGAGAATACTTTTCTATCTACCCATTCAATTTTTGTTTTATGAGGTAATCTTATAATAAGTTTTAATTCTTCTTCTTCATCATCCCAACCTACTTGTAATATAACATCATTAAACGCATTTAAGTATTTATTAACTTGATTCATAGTTTTATCTACTTCTAATTCTTCATATATGTCATTAAAATCTTCATTTTTAAATTGTCTTGAAATACCATAATCATAAACTTTACTTATATTATTAATAATCATTTTATATAGATTAGTGGAGTGATGTAATTGCACATCTAACCCTAATTTTTGAAAACTGGTATATATTAAACCTAATTTATTTTCTACTAAATCTTTATAATTATCACTATAACAATTATATCTATCTTTCATTTTTTCTATTCGTTGTAATTCACTTATTTCCATATTTATTTAATCCTTTTTGGTAATGTTTTAAACAATTCTTCATCTGTTAATTTTTCTTCAGAAAAAGAAGATGTTAATTTTCTATTATTGTAATTCCATATTTCTTCAATAGATATATTATTATCATTTAAGAAATTAAGTATTTCATCAAATCTATTTTCATTTATATCTGTATTATTTTGAAGATTATTATTAATTAATTCTAAATCTTTTGTTATCTTACTTAATTCATTTTCTATTGGTTTTAAATCAGTTTCAGGTAGTAAATCACTTGGTTCTACTTTTTTAGAAATATCACTTTTAATATTTTCTAATCTTGTTTTAGTATCAATTTCTATAAGAGTTAATTGTTTATTTATTCCAGATAAATCTATTTCTTTTTTATTTAGTTCTTTTAATTCATATTCAATTATAGATAGATCAACTTCTTCTTTATTGTTAATAATAATTTTTTCTATATCAGTTGGTTCAACTTTAAATTCTATTAACAATTCTTCAACTTGTTTTAATTTAAGTGTTTTAATATCAGATATTTTTTTATCTATATTGTTAAGGTTATTTAATCTTTTATCATTTTTTAAAAGCATATTAGTTTCAACTTTATCAGTGGTAGTTTTAACTTTTTTTATTTCTTTATTTATATCGTCAAATCTATCTTCAAAATCTTCAACAAAAGAATTATCAAAAACTGCTTGTTTAGTATTTTTGAGGGACATTAATTTTGTATTTTGTTCTTCTGTTAAATTAAAAGAAGAATTATAAACAGTTGCATCTATATCTCCAGAGAATATTTCCATTTTTTGTAAATCACCAGAAATTCCTCTATCTATTGCAGCCTCATCTGAAAAAACTTTATAATATTTTTTAGTTCTTGTATCAAAAACATCAACATAATAATATCTCTGATTAAGTGCAGCAAGAGTTCTTTCATTAGCCCATATTAAAGCAGTTTCCAACACTTCATCGAGTGTTTTTGTAGAATCGTTTTTAACAATAACATCTAATTTATATAGTAACTTCAAAAGAGCCCTTTTTTTTATTTTAGAGTTTATTATATCAAAAAATAAAAATAAAAAAATAAAAAAAAAGGAAGATAGGTTACCCCACCTTCCTTTTTTAAAGAAAATAATTAAAATTAATTAACTATTATACTTCCGGAGGTGTCATACCATTTTGAAATGCAGCCAGTGCAGATGCAGCAGTAAATTCACCTAATTTAGCAGAGTATGCATCCATTCTAACTTGAACAGCGTCAAATTTAGTTTCAATTCTACCCTCTTCACCAGTAGCTCTTAATACTTCAGCGTCTAAATTATCTTGTAAAGTCCCAGTGCTAGAAGAAAGAGATGATTTAATGTTAATTATTTCTGCTTGGTTTCCTTCTATTGCAGATAAGTTACTAGCAATTTTACCATCTTGTTCTAAATTCTTTGCATCAAGTGCAGTGTTTTTAGTATCAGAAGCAAGTTTATTAGCAGCAACAGTATCAGTTAAAGAACTAACAGTTGATTCGATTGCAGTTTTGTTTCCAGAAACTATACCTTCAACTCTTGAAACCTCTGATTTTCTTTCATTTACTTCAGCAAGAATTGCAGCATCAGTTGCAGTCTTGTTATTAGTAATAACTAAATCTTGATCAATGTTCTTTTGGTCTAATTCACCATTTTTAACAGTTTGAGCACTATTTACTAAATCTTGAGCAGCCTTGTTTCCTGAAACAACTCCACTTAAATCTGAAACAGTTGATTCGATTGCAGTTTTGTTTCCAGAAACTATACCTTCAACTCTTGTAATTTCTTCTCTTCTTACTCTAATTTCTGCTTGAATGTCTCCATTAAGTCTTACATCTTCAGAATCTAATAAACCATTTTTAGTGTCTTGGTTTGCTTTATTTAAATCTACTTTTGCTTCTAATGTAGTAGCAGCAGTTTCAATAACACCAGCTCTTAATTTAAGTGCATTAATTTCACTTAAATTTGTAGCAATAGAGTTAAGGATTGTAACTTCAGATTGGTCATCTTTCTTTAATTCAGTGTCAATTAATGCTAAAGTAGCGTTTATTGCATCTACATCTAAATCGTGAGATTCAAGAACTGCCTGCACTTTTGATTCAATTTCAACACCTGTATGTGCTCCAACTAATCTAAATGCTTCTAATAATTGGTCTAATAATTCTTGTGCGTTTTGTTCGTTTGTCATGTTTGTTCCTTGTATGTTTGTATTTTCAGCAGAAGTGTTTTCTGACGTTTCTGGAGCCGTCAATATGATTTTGTCTTCTTCAATTACATTAAATACATCTCCATATTTAATAATATAATCTTCAACAGTAGAAGTATAGTTATTATCAAAAGACTTGTAATTGTTCCATTGTGCAGGTGCTTTATACCAATCATCATTCCAATCAACCATAAAATATTCTGAACCTACTTCATTATACATCATCAGCCCAAAGTGAAATAAGTGAGGGATGTTATCAGCAAATTGTTGATTTCCTACAGAGTTCCAATTATAAATTATTTGCCCTGTATCTTCCAAATTGTCGTTTTGATGAACTCTTATACCATCTGGAAATAATAATTTTATTTGTTCTAAACTTAAAGCCATATTTTGTCCTTTATATTTATATTATAAAATCTTTGTATCACCTGATTCAGTAGAAGTATAATCTTCACATTCTAAACCAAGTTCTTCATCAATTTTACAGATATTTGTTTTTAATTTTTGTATTTGTTGATTTAAAACTTCTACGTGGTCTAATTTTAGCATAATATCAGATTCGAACATATTTTTTTGAATAGTTAAACCCATTTTATACATATGCAATTCAACTTCAGTGTAATCAGTAGTATCAGCCAAATCTCTTCCTTTTAGTCATTATATCATTTTTTTTATTTTAAATAATTTTACCAGAAAAAGAAGTATAAAAATCTATTTTAATAATATTTTCTAAATCTTTTAGAACAGATTGTGGAACTGTTTCATCGCAAAAATTTTTAATATATATTTCTTCAATATTGTATTTAAGTTTATATTCTTGTAATCTAAACTTAATTAAATTTAAAGATTTTGCTTTTAATAAATCATATTCAATATTTCCAAAAACTAAAAAAGGTTTTTTTCCTTTTTCCAGATTATCTATTTCAAATAATTCAAATAATGTTCCCCTTAAAATCTTTATTAGTTTTTTACCTATATTATCTAATGCATAAAAAGTCTTTTTATTTACTTGCATTTTAATATAATTTATAAAACATTCAAAAAGTGGTGTATGTATTTTGGTCCATAATGGGAAAATCTTGTGATTAAATTCATTTGGATTATCTTTTATAGTTGTATTATATTTATTAAAAGCAACTTCTGCCAAGTCTAAAATATGAATAAGTTGTTTATTTGTCAGGGTTGGAGTATGTTCTTTAATTAAGTATTTTTCCACCATTAAAAGGAATCTATACCATATATCTAATTTTAAAAGGAATATTTCTCGTGTTCCTTGTGGGAATGGATGTTTTCCATTTAACATTTCATCAAGATTATCTGCTTGCATTTGTTTATAATCTGCCATATTTTGACTACTTACAATTCTTAATTCTATATTATTTTTAGTATATTCATAACTTTTTAACATTATTCCAGACCTTTATGTTCTTTATTTAATTCTTTTCTCAATTCTTTTTTCAATTCTTCTTTATCATTTTTTTCTTTTATTTCTTTCAAAATTATTTCAATTTCTGTTATTTTTTTAGTATTTGTTTCTACATCTTTTATTCTTTTTAAAGTTTCTTTAAACATACTTCTTACGTGAGAAGCAATAATACTACTCATAATTAAAAAAAAACCAATAAAACCACCCATATAATCTTTTATAAATTGTTCCATATAAGTAAAACCTTTATTTATTGTATTTTCTTTTTTTAATTTCCCCATTATATCAAATAATAAAAAAAAAAAAATATTAACTCATTTGAAAACTTTTAAAACCTGGTTTGGTTATATGATGTTTATTAGCAATATAATAACCCATAGCGTCAGCATAATCATCCAATGTTGCAGCACCTGCAAATTTTTCAGGTTTTCCATTAACAAAAACTTGTTGTTCTAATGCTTTTGTTATATTAGGACATTTTTTAGTATTTATATAAAAGTTACCTGTTTTCAAAATAGAATTTACAGCATTAACTCTATCAATAATTCTTGGATTTCTGGTTGGTGCTATTATCTTAAAACCTGCTTTATGTAATAAAGAAACATCAGACAAAGTTGCATTGGAACTCATTGCTTTACCAGATGCATCCGGATACATTGTTATTTTATTATTTGGAAATTTTCTTTTTAAATTATCAATTATTTCAAAAGTATTATCACTAACTATTTCTTCCAATAAATATAATCTGCTCCCTCTTTCAACATATACAGCAGAACAACAACCCCCTACATTAAAATCCTGTCCTATATGTAATTCTTCACCATATACAATATCTTCATCGCAGTCCATTTTATCTCTATTAAATTCATAATAACAGTTATTTCCATTAATATTAACAAATTCACCATTCATATATTGTTCTAATAATTTTGGATCATATTGGTCTATTAAACCTTCAATAAAGTCTTTTGGAAGGTGTTTATTGTCAGTTGTTTTGGCCTTAATTAAAATCATAGTTTCATCGTTTTTTTGTTCCACAAACTTCTTATAAAACCATTTATAACCTTCTGGAGTTCCAACTACATCAATTTGATTATGTAGCCCAGTTTTTGTTTTTTTTCTATTTCTTCCAAGTATTTTAGTCCATACAACATCCATTTTTTGTTCATTTAAAATATCACATTCATCGATTAGACTATAACCACTTTCATACCCAACAATAGTTTCAGGTTCCATCATATTTCTAAATAAAATTCTATTATTATATTCAAAAAAAATAATTTCTTTTGAAGATCTATTTAATTGATAATCCCTATCAATAATCATATCGAAGTGGTTTTCCAATATTTCTGGAAAAACTTGAAAACAAATATCTTTTACAAGTGCATAAGTTGGAAGGTAATAAGCACTATTAATTCCAGGGTTTTGTATATTAAAAAGAATTGTTTTAATAGTGGCTATATATGATTTACCAGAACCAAAACCAGCAACCAAACCACCTATTTTTTGTTTATGTAACAAAAATGTTTTTTGATGTTTTAATAGATTTAATTTAACATTCATTCTTTAAAAACCCTTTTTTTTTATTTATTATATCATAAAACATATCTTTTAAAATATTTATTATAATGTATATAACCAAACAAAAAAAGGACATAAAATGATTAATAGAGAACAATTAATGAATGAATTACAACCAAAAATAACCATAACACATGAGGAAAAAATATCAAATGTAGCAAAAACAATTATAAAAATAAGTGAAGACATTGAAAAGAAAATACTACAAAAAAATAAAATAGATGAAGAAATATTCAATCTAAAAAAAGAACAAATAGAACAAGAAGAAACTGCTCAAACCTTACTTAAAATACATTTAAAACAACTTAAAAAAAACTTTTAATAGTATAAAACCTATTACCAAAAAAGGAGGTCTTCTTGTCCTTCTTTTACAATTAATTCTAATAACTTTTCTTCATATAATTCTATTTCATTCCATAAATCTTTATCATTTATTTCAGAATATTCACTTAAAGAATTTAAATATAATTCATCATGAAGTGTCTCAAGTTTATTTATATATATAGTTTTAGTCATCAGAAATTAAAGAAGAAGCTCTCTTCAACCACCCTCTTAAATATTTAATATTATTAAATTTTTTACTTATTTTAATATAAAAAGAACTTTGTTCTAATATAAAATAATTTAAAATATAACTGTTATATTTACCCATTTTATTAACTGTATTAATAGTTTTTTGTCCTATCATTCCATCAACTTTTAAGAGTTCTATCTTTAATTTTTTATGTTTTATTGTATCATTAATTGCTTTTTGAAGGAACTTTATTGACCTTTTAACACCAACATTAACAGAGGTATTAAACACCTTAATTGATATAATATCACTTTTAATTTCATCGCATTTAGAAATAAACCAGAAGTCATTTTTATATATTTCTTTTGCTTTACTTAAAGAAATTCCTTCAACTTTATCACCATAACTTCTACTACTTAAACCATATTTAGTATAGCCACCTCTATCATCTTTATCATCACTTATAAATCCTTCATCCTGTAAAAGTTTATCAAAACCTTTATCAAATGCTTCTAAATTAGCCATTGTTATTAACCCTAAAATTATTATTTTTATTATATTATTCTTGATCTTCTTCACCATTATCAACTATTATTTCTATGGATTTTATATTTTTATCACCATCTTTTTCATATTCTACTTTTGCTTTTTCAACATATCCTCTATGTTTTCCTTGACATTTTAAAAAGAAAATAAGGCTAGTTTCTTTACCTTCTTTAATGTTTTTCATTAATTGAACTTCAGCAAAATCTAATAATTTTTCTCTTATATCTACAACTTTTTCAGCAAATTCACTATCTTCCCTCATCCAATAATATACAGTAGAAGGAGTAACACCTATCTTTTTTGAAGCAGTATATACTTGACAATTACTATCTTCAAACACATTTAAAAATGCTTCTTGTCTTTCTTTTTTTGATGTTAATAACACTTTATTTACCCTTTAAATATAATATAATTATATCTATTATATCATAAAAAAAAGGTAAAAAAATAAGTTTTTATTTTGGTTTATTTTGTAAGTTTTGAGGGTTTAGTAAGTGTGCATCAATAGTATTATTAAAAGTTTTTTCTATTGATTGTGTAGAAGGTTTATTATTAATTTCTTTTATTTCATCATCAATTTTTTCTAATCTTGAGTCCTTATTTTTTGTAATTATTTGTTTATTTTTTGAGTCGATTCTATCTTCTATCAGATGCATTAATTTATTAACTTTAGCTTCATTATTATACATTGTAATCATTTTTAGTATAAGTTTTTTACTTCTTAAAAGTGTTTTAATTAGTGGCAGAGATAGTCTTTTAAATTGTAATTCTTTACTTTTAATAATTAATTTATCTAATTCTATAAGTATAAATTCATTATTAATTTTTGACTCCATATCAATTAATTCTTCCATTATTTTCATAATATTATCAATTATTTTCTGTTCTTTATTAAAAGTTTCTTTAAACATTGTTGTTGTTTTTCTAATCTTTTTTACTACTTTTCTTTTATGTTCATCCCTCCATTCTGCTTCATTTAATTTAATATTAAGTGTGTTTTTTTGTCCTCTTTTAAAACCAAAATCTTCAAAATATTTAGCAGTATCTGTTTGTAATTGTCTTAAATCTTCTTTATTAAATAAAGTGTTTTTTAATGTATCTGTCTTTAAATAAGTTAATAAATGGAAGTGTAAATTATAAAAAACTTCTCCATCTTTTATATAACCTTCGTCAGCATGTAGTGCTAAAGAAACAGGTTTTATATTAAATTTATTACAAATAATAAGAGTATAATCTTCCATTTTTTTAATTAAATCACTTCTAAAATTAGAATTATTTTTTATATTTTCTTTAACTTTTTCATCAGAAAACGATATTAAAAAAGAACCAAAATCTTTATTTTTTTTAACAGTTGTTAATTGTTTTGTTGTTCTTAATTTTTGTAATTTGTTAATTTTTTCTTGAGTTTCATTAATAAAAATTGTATCAATTTCTTCTTTTTTTTGTTTTTTTCTTTGTTTATAATTTTGTATTTTTCTTTGTAGTTTTTTAATTTCTTCAATTAAATTCTTCTCATTTTCTTCTGTATTTTTTGTATTTTTTAATAGTTCTTTATAAGATATATATTCATTTGTATAGTTATTAAATAGATGTGTTTTTTTATTTAACATATACTTTCTTGTTGGTTCGGTTCTAAAGTAATGCCCTCTTTTTTGAGGTATTAGGTCAGCCTTGTATTTTTCCAGATTAATCTGTATCATTGTTCATTCCTTTGTTTTTGTATTACTATTATAATAAAAAATATAATAATTTAATTTAAAAAAGAAAAAAGACTATACTCTTATAATGTGCTTATACATCTACCTACTTTTTTTCACTACAACCCCCACCATTACTTTTCTCCTTCCACATTAAAATAGATGTTTTAAAAATTAAAATAAATATATCTTCACATTATTATCAAACTAAAGGTTATAAAATAATCATTTTAGGGGTTTTGAAGGAGCTTTTTCTTCTATACTTCATTTTTAAAGTTAAAAGGTTTTAATTTTTATTTTTTTAAATAAGATGCTTTTACATCTTAATAATAATAATCATTATCAATGAATTTGGGGATACGGTTATATCTTGATATTGATAACAATAATAATAATCATTATCAATGATTTTAAGGATTCGATTATATCATCTATATCCTTTTATTTATTACAATATAATTTTTCTATTACTTTGTTATTTGTAGTTGCAGACATTGTTGTTCTATGTTCAATGCTTAACACTTCTTTAAAAGGTGCATTATATTCACTTAAATATATTTTGTAAGGATTATTCTTAACCCATTTATGGAACTTATCATAATCTATTTCGTTTTGATAAGTTCCTGTTCCTTGATAAGGTGGATCTAAATATATAACTGTTTCACTTATTGGAGTTATTATATTTACATTTTCATAACTTAAATTACTTATATTAAGTTTATTATTTGTTTTAATTTTTCCTAAATTTTCTAAACGTTGTAAATGTTGCACTCCTCTTTCAAAACCCTTTATTCCTCTTAACAATT
>Ga0233441_1001136_pt1 | contig 25348 bp, 17 predicted proteins | sample SI_123_September_4_FD_182781 | JGI IMG/M metagenome (GOLD analysis project Ga0233441, IMG submission 182781) | Seawater microbial communities from Saanich Inlet, British Columbia, Canada - SI_123_September2016_135_MG | ecosystem: Environmental > Aquatic > Marine > Inlet | place: Canada: British...
TTTGATGGGGTCTTTGGAAAATAACTGTTTTGGTGATTTGAATGTATAAAATATATGTTTTTTTTCTATTGGGGGTATTAAAAGATATTATAAAACATATGTTTTGGGAAATAGTATTGTGATATTGCTACTTGTGTTGCTGGATATATGGAATTAAAGATTGTAGGATTACTTTTTGTTTTAGGATGCTTGACTTAAAGATTGTAGGATTACTTTTTTGTTTTAGGATACTTGAATTAAATATTATAGGATTACTTTTTTGTTTTATGATACTTGACTTCTTGAAGAACAAGATATAGTTTAAATCCTTTATGTTTTAAAAAGTTAAAAATAACTGTTTTGAATTTCTTAGAACAAGATAATAAGGTTAAAAGGTTTTTTATTTTAATTTTTTAAAATTAGGGTTTTGGATTTTCTTGGATGGGTCAAGATTTAAAAAGGGAAAATATTTGTTTTTCCCTCTCAATTATTGTGCTGCTTCGCTATACAATTCTGAAAAAATATCTTTAATTTCTCTTCCATATCTTGTATGAAATCCATATGAAAATGTTCCTGAAATTGTGTTATCATCATCTACAATGAAGTGAAAAACATCCTCTGGTTTGATGTTTTTGTTTGGATTGTAGATATTTATATCACTATACTCATCTTCTATTTCTACTTCTGGGTTATTTAAATATTTTGCTGTTTCGTTTGCAGCTATTTTTAAAAATTTTGGTTCGTGCTTGATTGTTCCATAAGTTTCTATTAAATATTCTTTGATATATTTTTGTGTAATTTGTTTCATTTTGTATTTTCCTTGTTTTCTTTTTATATACTATATAATAACATAAATGATTAAAAAAATATGAAAAATGGGGGAAAAATTAAGGAGTTTTTAAGAAAAAATTTAGGTTTAGAATTAGTTTTAACACCAACTCTAAACTGTTTTTTTATTTGATTTTGAAAAATGAAGATTTTTTTGTTTGAGTTTTTTCTATCTTTTTATTTGCTAATTTTCTTGCCTCTTCTAAAAATAATTTATGATTTGATCCATCTGTATACTCTTCTCTTTTTGAAAAATGACTTGAGTGTTTTTCTGCAAATTCTTCTGAAATTAAATAAAAATCCTCTTTTTTTATATTTTCAAAACCGTTGTTTTCTTTTATTAAAGCACCATATAACTCCATCGGTAACTGCTCCTTTGTTATCAAATCTATTTTTAATCTTGTCCTTTCTGTATTAACTCTCAAACTATTATATACCTGATATACATTTGAATTTTCCTCTATTGATATTGATTTCTTTGAAATGTACTCTGGATAAAACTCCTCAATATCTTTGGAATTAACCCTTTTCTCTAATGACCTTTTTCCCTGAGTTAATAAAATAGGCTCCCCCCTTTTATACACTTTATAGTTCTCCTCATATGTTCTAATATTTATATATTCACTATCATTTGGTCTTTCTATATCACCCCCTATGTCTTCAATATAATTAAGACAACTCTCCCACTTCCTTAATTCTAATTGGTAATTTGACTCCTCTAATGACCTTGTTATTCCCTCGTTATGTTCCTTTTTATACTTCTCATATGTTGTTGTTGTATATGTAGAACCATAATAATATGATGATAAACTTTTGAGTCTTTTTATTGTTGCTGTAATAAAATAACTGTTTTTAACATCTCTACTTAATTTATCAAATCCAATAAATAACTCCTCCTCAAATTTCTTTTTAGTTGCCTTTCCTCCTGCTTTATACAATGGTGATAAACTTAATTTCTTTGACAGTTCTTTGTCCTCTAACCTATTTACCACTATACTTAATAACATTAAGTTTTTTTGGGTCTTTTTTGATAATCCTAAACCAATATGACTACTGTCTGTTGGATCTCCTAATACTTCATATAAATTTTCTCCTAGATAGTCCATTAAATATTCAAAATCTTCATTTTTATTTTCCCTTAATTTATATAACCATTCCCTTAAATCTTCTATTTTTGTTTTCTTTATAAATTCCCTCACTATGTCAGTTGAATTATCATTTTTTTGTTCCAGCTCTTTTTCTTTTGGCTCTTTAAAAATCTCCCTTTTTTCCTCTAACTTCTTTAATTTGGTGTTTGTTGTGTTGAAATTAAAAACTGTTTTTTTTGATAACTCATCCTGTATCTTCTCAATTGAACCAGTCTTTGATGGAAAAATATTCTTTTTGAAATATTCCCTTAATACTCTCTTGTCCTCCTTTGTAAACTTGTCAAAATTAAAATACTCGTTTTTCTCTCCCTTATACTTGTCAACACTGTTTAATATCCTCATGTCTAAACCTTCCTTGTTTTTAAATCCAAGTTTTATTCTACCCTCCTCTTCCTCTAATAACATATATATCTCCCCTAGTCTTGCCATTATCTCCTTGTCGTCTAAATAATATGATACCCCGTATTTACCTGTTGTCCCTACCTTTTGCTTTAACTCCTCTTGATTTATCTTTTCACTGAAATACTTTACTAGTGCCTTTCTCTCTTTGTCTTTGAAACCTGGTGTGTTTTGTTGTCCTATGTCTACTGCATGAACTAACTCATGTATTAAACTCTCCTGTGTTGTTACTCCTACAGCAACTATATCTTCATTTGGATAATATACACCTCCTGCACCTAACCTTCCTAACTTTCTCGCCTTTACAAAAAGCTTTGTTTTTAAATTTAATGGAATCTTCCCATCTATATATTCTAACATTGACATAAATTTACTAATATCAGCATCTTTATCTACCTCTACTGCCCCAAAATATGTTCTGTAATTTTTTAAATAATTATAAACAACACTAACTATATCCCTCTTGTGCTTTGTTGATATGTTCTTTATCACTCCACCATCTTCTACCCCTGGTGCTTTCTCCTCGATTGATACAACCGTCGAATCCTTTATTATATTGTATATCTGCCCCTGCCCAACTAAGTCTGTAAATATTGATGTTAACTTCTCTTTCCCTATCTTCATTACTGTAACTTGGTTTTTTACTATCTCCTCTCTAACCCAGGCTTCTACCTTCTCTAAGTCCTTTAACTCCTCTCCTCCTACTATCTGCATTATTCTTGAATTGGCTTCGTCAAAAAAAACAGGTGTTTTTATTCTTGATTTTAAACTCTTTATATCCACCTTTACCCCTTCTACTAAATTGTTAAACTCTAATTCAAGCCCCTCGTCTATTACCCCAAATATATTCTCCTCTCTCAATATCTTGAAGTCTTCTGGTTTTATATATTCCCTGTATTGCTGAGGTATCTCTGTTTTTAACCATACTGATATCTCCCTCAACTCATTATATACTACCTTCCTAACCTTCTCTATGTCTTTCTCTATCAAAATTGATATTTTTTCCTGTCTTGGTGATGTTGAATCCATCTCTGCTCTGTAATTAAAAAATGGGATTTTGTTCTTTAAAGGAACTATATATCTCTCATATGTTCTTTTTGCCTTCTCTATTTTTTTCTCGTTGTTTGTTAAGTCTCCTCTCATTGTAATACCTCTTGTGTTTTTTCTTCCTTGTTTTAACTTCCTTTCTGTTGTTTGTGAAAATATTAAAACAATGATTTTTATTTTATTTTATTTTCTGGATTTTGTTTGGTCATAATGGTGGGTTTTGGATCAAGGGGGTAAGATAATTAACTGGAGAAAAAATACCCCCAGTTTTAGTAGTTTTAAACCCCTTTTAAGACCCCTGAAGGATACTTTGAGGATACAGTAATGAAAACCCCTTAATAATGATTATTTTATTAGTGCCTCAATTCTTTTTGCTAAAGGTGGATGTGTTGAAAATAAATTCATCATTTCAGAGGAGTTGAAACCAAATACCTTCATCTCCTCTGGTAAATCATTACTCCTTTGATTCTCTAATGCTTGTAATGCACCTAACATCTTATTCCTACTTGTTAATTGAACAGAACCAATATCCGCTCTATACTCCCTATATCTTGAGAACCAAGCTACAATAATATTTGCTACAAAACCTAATAATATTTCAAAAATAATAATTGATATAAATCTTGACATTCCTGAATCCCTAGAAGTGAATATCCTTGCTAAATAAAAAACAAATGTATTCATTGTTCCCTGAATTAAAGTTAATGTAACCATGTCCCCATTTGAAACATGAGCTATTTCATGTCCAATTACACCCTCTATCTCATCTCTTGACATTGTTTTAATTAAACCTGTTGATATTGCCACTAATGAATTGTTTCTTGATGGACCAGTTGCAAATGCATTTGGAGAACCCTCAAAAATACCTATCTCAGGTGTTTTGATTTTTGCTTTTTTTGATATGTCCTTTACCTTTTGTACATACCATCTCTCAAAATCATTGTTTTGTTGGTCTGCTTTGATTTCCCTATAACCATCCATTGTCATCTTAACTATCTTTTTTGACATTAAAAGAGATATAATACTTCCTCCAAACCCAAATATAGCTGATACAAATAATAAATATATCTGTGAACCCTCCCCTGCTAAACTCTCAAATCCCATAAATGTAGTTGTTATATATATTACCGACATTACCGCAAAATTCACCAATACTAACATTAAAATTGCCATTTTTTTTTCTTACCTCTTTTTTGTTTCTTTTATCTTATTTTCTGTTAAAAACTCTCTGTGAATCTTCTCAAAACCTTGTTCCAATATCTCTATACCTATTTTTCCTTTTTTTTCTAAAACCCTGCTTTTTTTATGGAGCTTTAATAAACTCCTCATACTCATTTTGTGTTTGAACTTTTTTGTTTCTTTACATATATCTGTTACTCCTATTGAATTACTCTCTATTGTATTCCAATTCGGAACCCTTGACATTGAAACATCAACTATTACCAAAACCATTTTTTTGAGATCTAAATATATTGAAATGTGAGAACAACTCTTTCCTGTTATGTCTACCCTGTTTTCTACCAAACTAGGCTCAAAAACCTCCCCAGATTTAAATTTATCTCTCCAACTCCATCCCGTGTGAGACTCAAAAGTGTCAAACCCCTGTTTTGTATAGTCATAATTTTGCATAACTACATATCTGATTCCTGACTTTTTTGCTAATTTTATGTCTATGTCTATATACTCTGATGAACCTTTATTCTCTCCCGTTTCCTTATCTAAATTATAACCTGTTACTATATCCCCACTATGAACCATATATTCCTCATTGTTTTTATTGTAAGAACTTAACTTTGTATATGAACAATGATCTTTATAAACCCATTTCTCATCATAACACCCAACAGATAAATCAACATCTATATCCTTATCTATATCCTTCTCTTTTTCTCCGTGTTTCCAAAATGTATGCATTCTTAAAATATTGTTTTTTGGAGCTACCTTTATTCTCATCCCCCTTGGTAATGGTGTTTTCGCCTTTGAGGTATTCCTGATTGATGTTGGAACTGGACAAAAATTGAGGTTTTTATCTATTTTATTGAAACTTAACTTTGGAAATTTTGAAAACCTCTTTTTTAACTCTTCCTCTATTATTTCCTTTATCTGCTTTCTTTCCCTTTTATTCATCTTCACTAATGGTTTTTTCTTCTCTACCCATGTCTTTGTTGTTGTGTCGTTTTTTATGAAAAATAACCTTTTTTTGTTTGATTGCTTTCTGAGCTTGATATACCCATATAAATCTATTAACTTTATTGTGTCTACCTTATCCACCACCTTATTGAATCTCTTCAAAATTATGATTTTGTCCTCGTCTTTAACTGAATTTAAAACATAATTTAACCTCCTCATAAAAACTCCTGGTTTTTTTTCAAGAATATTACCAATATCCTCTATCCCAAAACACCCTTTTTTATATCTTTTTATCCCATCTTCTAATAAAGACTCCCAAGATCTAAAAAAGAAACTTTTGTTTTTCTTACTCCTGATTTTGTTGAAAAAATTAACTGCTTCTGGATAAATTGAAAACTTTCTTTTTGATGGATGAATGACCTCTGCTAACCTTACTAACCTCATTCTATTTTTCCAAGAATTCTCTAAATGATACTCCATGTTGTTCTTAACTATCTCCTCTACCCTCCCCATTACCATCATCCTCATTGGATTACTTAATTTTATTGTTGTATTACTTGATAATGATACATCCCCACCATTTAAACTTACCACTATCCTTATTATGTCATTTATATCGCCACAAAAAGCAAAAATATCTGTTTTTTTTAATAAATCTAACCTGTCTAGCTCCCCTAATATAAAATACTTGTTTTCCTTTATCTTATGTTCTTCTATATATCCTAAAATATTATTGTCAAAAACTCCATTTTCTAATACAAAAGAAATGTTTTCCCTTTGTTCCTGACCCCACGGAACCCCAATACTTAACAACTCTAAAATAGTTGTTTTTATTAAGTCTGAAAATTCCTCCCTGTTTATGCCAGTTAATGTTCTAAAATTACTTTTTTCTTCTTTTATCCTTGGTGTCCCCTCCTCCTTTTCCTTTATTTCCACTATTTGTCCATTTGTTAATACAACTTTCTCCCCTAAATCTTCATAATCTACTTCCAAATTGTCCTCAAAACAATCGTTTGGAAAATTCTTGAATAACGGCTCTGTATTTTTTCCTATGTGTTCCTGTATTGTCTCTATAAGTACTGAATTGAATATCCTTAGATAGTTTTTATTCTGAATTGTTAATGCTGCTAATGTCCTCTTGTCTAGCCTGTATCCGTATCCCTTTATGTTTTCCTCTATTGCTAGTACTAGTTTTGAAATTTGGTGGGCTTCTCTTGGCTCTTCTGGTATTAAAACTTTGTTTTTTTTTATTAAGAAATTAGAAATAGTCATTTTTAAAAATTACCTCTTTTGTTTTTGAATATATTGTTCTGAGTATATTATTGTATTATTTATTTTTTGAAGGAACTCAGAACGTAGCTGTATTGAAAATACTTCCTTAAATATAACAAATAAAATTAGAAATTAAAGAATTAGATACTCGAGATTAAGCAATTTGATATTAGATGACTATGGAGTTAAAAACTGTATTTTATGTTATTATTAAATATAATAAATAAAAAGAGGTGTTTTAATATGTTTATATGTTTAAAAAAGAGGTTTTATAATGACCTCTAGAGATTTAGATCAATTTTATACTAACCCTATTATAGCTAAAGAATTATTTAACCTAACCCTTAAAATTGTTAAAGACCCTTCAAAACTGGTGTTTTTAGAACCAAGTGCTGGAAGTGGTAGTTTTTCTAAACTCTTCCCTCCTAACTCTATTGCTCTTGATATTGACCCTAAAGCTCCAAATATTATCAAAATGGACTTTTTGGAATTCCAAGCCCCTTTTGATAACGCTCTTGTTATTGGTAACCCTCCTTTTGGGAAAAATAGCTCCTTAGCTATTAAATTCTTTAATAAATCTGCACTGTTTTCTAAATATATCTGTATGATTCTTCCTAAAACCTTTAGAAAAGACTCTGTTGTTAATAAACTTGACCTTAACCTTCACTTAGTCGAAGAACGAACCCTCCCTTATAACTCCTTTGTTTTTAATATGTCCCCCTATCATGTTCCCTGTGTTTTCCAAATATGGGAAAAAAGAGACTTTAAAAGAACTAAAATCCCTCAAAAATTAAAAACAAGTGTTTTTGAATTCAGTACAAAGTCTAACTCTGACTTCGCTATTAGAAGAGTTGGGGCCCTTGCTGGGAAAATATTTAAAAACTTTGATAATTATAGCCCCAATTCTCATTATTTTATCAATATTGATGCTAAGTTTGATAAAAATAAAGTTTTTGAAATTATTGATGAATCTTTTGATCAACTTCATATCCAAGCCCAAAACTCTGCTGGAAATCCCTCTCTTTCAAAACATGAACTTATCTCTATAATTGAAAAAAACCCCTTATTTAACCTTTAAAACACTTGTTTTTGCTTTCTCTTGGGTTCCCCTTTTTTCAATTGTTTTTGCTATTAAACCATTGGGAAACTCCCCTATATGGGTCAAAATTTGGTCTCTTTGACCTTTAGTTCCCCTTTCCTGGATTTTTCTTATTGCTTCCTTTAATGTTAAAACCTTCTCACCCTGTTCTAAAAACCTCTTTATGTCACTCATTTCTTTTCTCCTTTTTTTTTATTATACTTGAAAAAATTCCTTTTTTTATTAAAGGAGGCAGTTCTGTAACACCCCCTGCTTGGGTTGATTGTAGGGTTTTTCTTCCAACAACACCTTTTTAAATTGTAAAAACTGTATTTTGTTTATAATTTAAAAAAAAGGAATTTTTATGAATACTAACTCTAAAGAAATTATTAAATCTGAGATAAAACAACTACTTAATCTTGATAACAGTAATATAAGCCCACTAGAAGTTGTTAAAAAAATGTTGTTTTCTACAAGTCCAGAAAAACTTCACTCCCTATCTCAATATAAAGAGGAAACTCAAAAGGTCAATTTAATTCTTCAATCTCTTAAAATTATTGAAAATGAAAATGATGATTTTGATGACTTGTCTTCTGGAAATCTTGATAGATTAGCTAAACTAATTGATGGTGACCTTGAAATACAAAATCCCGATATCTATAATGCTGAAATACCTGATATTGTTTCCTACTTTAATGTCACTTTTGATGAATTCTCTGGTGAAAAAATTAGAGATTATGAAAATAATATTTTTAGACTTAATAAAACTCCACAAGAAGTAAAACTAAACTCTAACCAATTATCTAACAAAATAACTGTTTTGGAAACTATGAGTCTTTTTCATCATGATAATTCAGAAGAATATATTCAAATTGAAAAGTGCCTTTTTAAAATCTGTGACGATAATCATTGGGTTAAAAACCAAAATGACCTTGTTGCTGCTCTGAAACTTAATATTGTTGATTCTGGTGACCTTCTTCAAAAATATCATTTTGAAATACCTAACTCTTCCTTTCCTTCTTTTGAACCTCTTGATGATATAGATGTAATTAAAATTGATGATTTTTCATTTGATAAAGAAAAAAGAGAGGTTTTTGACCTTCTCCTATCTAAACAAGTTCCTAAAAATGATATTTTGAAACTTCTGAACTCTACCCCTTCTGATATAGATAATAAAACTACTATTAAAAACCTAAAGTGGCTTTCTGGTCTTATTGGTGATAGTGTTCTTGATACTAAAAATACTTCTGCTATTATCTATGAACTTATGAATAGTGAACTTAATGAAGAATCTATTAAACTTCTTGAAACACCTGCTGACCTTATTGACCTTTGCCCCTCTATCCACATTCATGATGCTTATAGAATATTTAATAATATAATAATCCAAAGAACCTCTATTAAAGATATTGATAATATTGATAATGATTCTAAAATTTTTGATAACTCTGAAGATATGGATAAAGAAATACAACCTTCTAGCTTAAATATGAGTGGTCCTCTTGACTTTTCATCTTCAAATACCCTTCTTGAAAAAAACTCAAAAAAAAGAGGTTATTTTTCTGAGGCAAGTGGTAGATTTTCTGACTGGATTGATGAAAAAAACAAAACCTCTCTTTTTAAAAAAGTTGGAACTAGTTTAGGTGACTTAACTCACTCTATTGGTTCTTTTGTTTCTAGCGATTTAGATACCCTTTCTTCTGATATAGGTCTTAATAAGATTATTGGTGATAAAACCTTTAGTTCCTCCTTTGATAAGGGCTCTAATTGGATTGGTAACAAGTATCATAACACTATTGACCTTATTGATAAAGAAAAAAATATTATTGGTGAAAACCTTTTAATTAAAAGTGGTATTTTGACTGAAAAAAAGATTGCTTTTGGTAAATTGAACCATTCTGAAAAATATGAAAAAACTCAAGAAATAAATGAAAGAAAGATTTTTGAAAATATTATTGATACACCCTTACATAAAATGAATGATAATACTGTTCTTTCCCTTATTGATGAAATTGAAAAAGGCTCTAAAATTGGTAAAGAATTTGAATCTATGTTCCTAGATCTTAAACCTCATATCTCTAGTAAACCTGATGGACTGACTCAATCTAAATGGGACTCTAAAATATCTGTTTTTAAAAAAAATATACTTTCTAAAACCTCTAACCTAGTAAGTAATATAAGCAATAGTGATGACAAAAAAAATGTTTTGCTTAGAATCTTTGATATCTCCTGTGATAAAGGCGATTCTAAAAGATCCCAACAAAAACTTGATTCCATCTTCTCTCATCCTAATCTTAATAAAACTCTTGATGAAGATTACCAAAATATCACTAACTCTACTGGAATTAACTCATTCCTTTCTGTTATAACAGGTAGAAGTGAAAAAGAGATGGCAGATTCTCTTAAATCTATTAGTAAACAAAGAAATAAAGATATAAGAACTAAAGTCTTTGGTGATGCTGGTGCAGTTTTCAAAGCTAACTTTGATGAATATGATTATAAAAACTCTAAAAACTTCTTAAAAAAGAAGAGTTTTGATGATATTAAGTTATCATATATTGAATCACAACTTGATATCTTTAAAATTGAAGTACATTCCCAAAATGAATTAAATGCTGGAGACCACCAAGCTGAACTTAAAAAAGCTGAACTTAATGTTGCCTCCCATCTTGATAAAATATGGAATGAATATGTGGTTGATGAATTTGGTGAAGTTGATATGGTTAAATATAATGCCGTTTCTTCTCTTCTTGAAAATAACACTCCTCCTCATAAACTTGCTTCTAGTATTAAAAAAATTGATAATAAATTTAAATCAATTTCTAAAAATGTTGTTGAAAAACCAGAACCTTCAAAATTGAAACAACATATAAAAACTAATCCTAATCCTAGAAATAAATCTATTTAGAAAGACCCATACCCTTATTTAACGAGGTTCTTTACCAATTTTATTCTAAAGATTTTTTTAAAGTAGAATAAAATTGAAAAAATATTGTTATATTTAGAGTAGTTACTTGACACAAAAAAAATTGTGTTTTTCTTTTGGTGCCTTTTGGTTAAGGATAACGCTTTGTTATATAAACGTGTTATCAACATATACAATTCTTATAGGAGATAAAATGAATAATAATAATAATAATAATAATAATAATAATAAAAACAAAATGTCGAGAAGGGGGTTTCTTTCTCTTGGTGTAGTAGCAGCAGGCTCTACTTTTTTAACTGGTTGTGCAACAAGTCAAATGCAAGCTCTGGAAAATGATGCTCCCAAAACAACTATTTTAGATAACTCGGTGAAACTTCTTCCTGATTCTTCTAAAAAAAGAATTGTTATCATTGGTGGTGGTATTTCTGGTATGGCTGTTGCTAGTAGTATCAGAAATATCAAAGATAATAAAAATATTGAGATTGTAATTCTTGAAAAAAATCAACAATTTCATTCTTGTCCTGGCTCTAATGTTTTACTTTCTAAAACGGCAAGTGAATATACTTCTGAGGAAACTATGTCTGCTCCAGCACAATGGATCTTTAAATATCATACTAGAAAAGAAGACTTTTCTAAAACAAATGACACTATCCTAACTGGGGTTGAAGTTCTTGATGGTGATACTGACAAAAAAATTGTTTTAACTAACAAAGGTACTGTTTCTTATGATTCTCTAATTGTAGCTACTGGTATTGAATATGACTATGAAGGTCAATTCCCTAACTGGAATAGACAAAAAATTGAAATGGCTAAAAACCTTACTCCTGCTGGTATGATGCAAGATGGTGGTGTTGAATGGGAAAATATGTCCTCAAGATGGGAAAACTTAATTAAGGAAGCTAAAGCTAATCCTGGTAAACAATTTAATATTGTTATTAACCCTACTCCTAAAACTTCTTTTGATTTTAAAATGAATTCTAAAACTCTTAGAAGATGTCCCCCTGCTGCTGGTGAAAGAACAAGTATGCTTGCAAGTAGAATTAAAAAAGAAGGCCTGACTAACTTGAAAATTGACTTTATTATCGAACTTGAAGGAAAATTAGGTTCTAAAGGAGCCGCTTTTGAACAATCTTGGGTTCAATTAGGTTACTGTAAGGATATCAATAAACCTTCCGCTGGTGATATTATTAGACCTATCTTTAACACAAGAGTTGTTAATATTGATTTTTCTAAAAAAACTTTAGAAACTAAAACTATTGTTTATGATGATATGGAAGATGTTATGGGTTACTCTAAAAAGTCTTCTTTTGTTTCTTATGATGAAGCAATTATTATGGCTCAACAAAAAACTCCTGTAGTTGTTAAAAAAATATTTGGTAAAGAACCTAAACTATCTGATTATGGATTTGAAGTTTCTAATTTACCAAACCACTTTGTTCTTGGAGACTCACAGTCTACTCATCCACTTCCAGCTTCTGGTTCTATGGGTATGAATATCTCTTCTATTATGGCTAATCAAGTTGTTTCTCAACTTAATGGAAAATTTGTCAAAGCTGATTATACAAAAGCAACAAATGTTTGCTTCTCTCTTGTTGGTGAAAATCCAAATGAAGGGATTAAAGTAGAACACACTCTTACTGAAGGTAAAAAAGGTATTATTAAATCAAAAGGTGCTGTTCCACACCCTAATGGTGTATATAGAAGTAATACTATTGCTAAAGAACAAGCCTCTTGGTTACTTGCTATTGGCTTCCTGTTTAACGATGAATATAGAGTTAAACCAAATAGTGTTATGGAAAGCTAACTAACACTTTAAAACAAAACTCAAGTTTTGAATTTAAAACATTTTAAAACTTGGGTTCTCCTAAAAACAACTATTTTGACCTTTTATGTTATTATCAATTATAAAATATGTTAAATAACTACTAATACAAATTAAACTAAGGAATCAAATATGAGCAAAAACAGAAATACTAATAATAAAAATATCAGTTTTGATAAAAAATCCCCTAAAACTAATGTCGATAATCAAGATAAACCCTCTACAAATACTTCTACTTCTGAGGAAACTTCTGAAACTTCTGAAATAATTCTAACAAATGTAAATGGTGATGAAGGTTGGGGAGTATTTGAAACCGATGATACTACTATTGTTGAGAATATTAAAACTGATACTTTTGATTTAATTGATGAAGTTGGTGATACCCCTGGTAAGACTGTTGATGAAAAGATTGGTAACATTAAAGATGAAATTACAGAACCTAAACATTGTGATACACATGTAGTTGATACTGTTAATAAACAAAATAGTAGTTTTGTAAATATTTTATTATCTGGTGCTCTTTTGACTTCATTTTTTGGTATGTCTTATTTTTATTCTGAATATAAAGTAAACGCCTTAAACGCAGCACATTATAAAAAAGAAATTAGTAATTCACTTGACCTTAATCAACCTCTTAAAAAAATTATTTTGGATAATATGGAGATTAAAAAAATTATTTTGGATCAAAAACAAATTAACTCTAAATTTGACATAACTTCTGAGGCTATTGAAAACCTTAATAATAATATTGGTAATATAAACAGTATTGCACTTAAAGTTAATGAAACTATTAGTCTTGCTATTCTTAATGCTGATAAAATTACTAATGCCTCTCTTTTAAATAAAAAACAAGTTTTAAAAGATACTAATAAATATAGAGATACTATTCTTAAAAACCTTGAGTCTCAAAAAACTTTAATTTTGCAGAAAAAGATTGTTTTAGAAAATGAAATTGATACTCTTGTTGAAACTAAACAAAATATATCTTTTGAAAAAAATGAACTTGATAAACTTATTAAATCCTCTAATAAAACACTTAATATAACTAAAACTACTATTTTGGAAAATAATAATAAAATTAGGGTTTTGAAAAAAGATATTGAACAAACAAAACTTATTAAAAATAAACTTTTAATAGATGTTAAACGAAATAAAGATTTAATTTCTAGATCTACTAAAATACTTGGGTTTGCCGCTGATAAAATCTCTGGCCTTAAACTAACTATTGATAAGAATAAACAAAGTGTAACTAATATTAAAAACAAAACAACTATTTTGGCCTCTAACATTATTAGTAGAGTTGAAACACTTAAAAAACAACTTCTTGAACTTAATAAACAAGTTGATTACAAAACTACTATTTTAGCTAAAACTGAAAATGATATCAAAAATGTTAATTTTGAATTTGATAAACTTAAAAATAAAAAAGATATTATTTCTACTTTAAAACATGAAAATAAATCCCTTCAAAACAAAATTGATAAACTTCAAAATCAACTTAATAGTAAAAATAATAGTAATGGGTCTCTTTGGTAATACCATTGAGATACCCCCCCTTTACTAAAATACTTGTTTTTCTCTCCTTTTTTTACAAAACTTAAATTTTTCTTACAAAAATTACTTTTTTTCCCTCCTTTATGTTATTATCATGTACAAATAGTAAATAAGGGCTGAAAAATAGATTTTTATATTTAATATTTAAAATATTTGTTTTTCTTATAGGGGAATACCAGTAAAAGCTCTTAACACTTCACCTTATCTATTTTTTTTATAATAGGTGAATGTAAGAAGTTTTTTGATATATTATTGAAAACTTTAAATATAAATAAGAGAGGTCCTAAAATTGAGACAAAATACTGAAAAATTAAACTTTACTGAATATGACAACCTTGTGTGGTCTGTTATACATAAAAATATGAGATTATATATGGGCAATGAAGAATATTTAACCATATCTAAACACCTTTACTCTTTGTCTTTTGAGATATTTGCTAACGCTAAAGAAAAATGGAGTCCTGAAGGTGGAATGCTATTCTCTTCTTGGTTATACTCTCAGTTGGACTATAAATTACAAAATGAAATTTTTAGAAAATTAAATAAAAATATTTTTTCTGATAGTGAGTTTATGGAAACTGAAGTGTCTGAGGAAGTTGAACATAAAGTTGAATTTCATGAGACACAATTAACAATATTACTCTCTCTTTTTGAATATGCCCTGGCAAAATGGGAACCTAAAGAAACTCACCAACTGTTCTGGTGCTACGCCTTTGATGAAACTCTTGGTGAATACAACCCTTTTCTTATTAAACAAATAATGACTGATATAAATGGATTTGTAAAATATGAGTTTTTTATTGATGTTATTTTAGAACATGATAAACTTGTTGATGTTATTCAATTTAATAGAGAAAACTGGGAAAACTCAATTGATCAAGATAAACTTAACGAAATATTAAAAAATGATTTTTTTCTTACTCAAAACCTTATCATTTCTATTCATAAATTTATTTGTAAAGAATTTGTTGAAGACTTCAAAATGAAAAATAATATTAAAAATAAAATAAAATACTTTGTTAAAAAAAACTTAGGAGATAAGTAATGAATGCTGTTATGAAAAATGTTGATTATAACTGGAAAGATGAATTAGAATGTAGACCAGATGTTTGGAATTTAATTATTGAAAATGAAAAAACTCTTTATTCTGTTGCTCATAATTTTAATATTGTAACTGGAAACTTCCTTGGAAATGATAAAATTGAAGACCTTAAATGTGAAATTGCCTTATGGGTTGTTGATAAAGGTGGGTTTAAAGGTAATAACTCTAAAGGATTCTCTGCTTTTATTAAAAACAAAAATACTAAAACTAAAATGTTCGATTTCCTAACTAAAGTTCACCTTCCTCATCAACTTTCAAGAGGTAAAAGAGATAAAATAAATAGAAAAATACATTTTTTACAAACTAAAATTGAGATTTTTGAAACTCTTAATGCTTATGTTGATAACTTTTCTATGTGGTCTACTAAAAGAGATGTTTTAGTTAATGAATTATCTCAAGAAAAAGAAACCCTTCTTGCTGAATATAAAAATGGTAAGAACCCTCATACTATTAAAAAAGAAAAAGCTAATATGCTTGGGGAATTCATTGAAGAACTTGAAGGGGTTCCTTTTAAGTTTATACAAACTGCTTATATTGAAGGTGAAATACACTCTGAACACTCTTCTAAAGGTGGTTCTTTTGTTGATACTGTTTCTTCTAAAAATAATGATTTTGATGATAATGATTTTAGTGTCTTTGATTATGCTGCTTTTGATGAATATGATGATTCTATTTATGAAGAAAGCACTAATACAATGAGCTGTGAAACTATAAATAACTATTTATCTAATAATAACAAAAAAAAGTTTGTTGAATGGTTGGTTGCCCTAGAACCTTACAAAAGAGAAGCTGAAATAGTTTTTAACCTTATCCTTGATATATCTAGTGTTGCTATTTGTCAAAATAATTATAATGATATTAAAACAGGTTACAAAATTGATATTTTATCAGATGAACTTAACAAAATAGAAAGTAAAATTTATGGACTTCTTAAAAAATATGTTGAATTTAATGAAAATATAAATTTTGATACTAATCATTCAGATTTTGTTCAAAGAAATGATAAAAGAATACTAAAAAAACACTTTTCTATTACTGATTCACTTATCTTGAATCCAACTAAATTTGAAAAACAAGACTAAAGGAGATAAAAAATGAACTATTTTGAAGATCAAAGAAATATTATAAACTCAAAACCATTTAGAAGACTAGCTGACAAAACACAAGTTATTGTTAACCTTGGACAAAATGCTATTATTAAAACAAGACTTACTCATTCAATAGAAACAGCTTCTATCGCAAGAGAAATTGCCGCTAATATAGGTGAAATTGGTAAGAGTGGTTACAAAATTGATAGTGATGTTGTTTTTAACGCCTGCTTATTACATGATATCGGTATGGCTCCTCTTGGTCATATTGGAGAAACCGTAATGAATGCTGTTGTTAATAAAAAATTTGGCCTTCACTTTGAAGCTAACGCTAATAACCTGGCTATTATAAATCAAAGAATGCCTGAAATTAACACCTTTACTATTCTTACTACCATAAAATACCCCTTTTTAATTAAAGAAAATGAAAAAGGGAAAGGACTTTATGAATCACAATTTGCAGAGTTTAATGATAAATTACAACTTGCTAACCTTCAACAAAATAGAACAACTGGTTTTCAAAGAACTAGACTTATTGAAACAGATATTTTAGAAATTGCTGATGATATTTCATACCTTTTTGGTGACTTTGAAGACCTTATTAGAGTTTTTAAAGGAAATACTGATGACCTTTGGAATAACATAATTGAAAGCCTTGAAACTAACAATATCTATAATTTTGATATCATTGAAAGTTTCAAAAATTGTGTTTTTTATAAGGATTTTAAAAAAATGAACTCTATTAAATCTAATTGTATCAAAAATGTTACTTTTATTGGTGGTTCTGTTGGGTTTAAAGATACTGTTTTTCATAATGTCCTTAAATCCCTTAGAGAAATTACTTGGTCTGAATATATCCTTCAATTCTCTATTCAAAATAACCCTAAACTCGCAGAAGATTGGGAACACTGTCTAGAATACATTTTTGATAATATCTATAATACTAATGTTATTTCCCAAATTATCTTTAGTGAAACCCTTAAAAAACAATATTTTTCTAAAATTGAATGTCCTAGATTTGATGATAAACTTGCTAATGATAGAGATATTGCTAAAACAATTCTTTTTAGTATTTCTGAACTTTCTGATACTTATGCTCTTAAATGTATTGAAGTCTATAAAGAAAACATAAACAAAGAGGACTAATATGGAATGGAAGCATCATAAACTTAATGGAATACCTACAGTAATTGGCCCAGGTATCCTCTCTATCCCTATCACTTTTGATTTGGTTGAGTATTCTTATGATTTTATTATTGATCAAGAAAATTGGGGAATTGGTCCTGGTTATAATTTTCCTGATCAAGTTTGGGAACAGTTAGTTGCCCTATACTCTAAAGGAGCTAAAACACATAGTGAAACACAAATCAGAAAGTCACAACTTAAAACCCTTTTAGTTAAAGATTGGGAAATAATTAGAAATACCTTCTCGGATGTGGTTTAAAAATATTAAAAATATTAAAAATATTAAAAATTGAGAGAGTTGGAAGAAAAACCCCAGTTTTTAAATTGAGGATCTCTTTGTTTTTTTAAAACGATTGTTTTGTTGACTTTCTTTTTTCCTTTTGGTGACCCTTTACCTTCTCCTGCACCTGTGTCTCTTCTGACTCCTCTCTTTTCCACGGTATTTGATTAACTTGATCTTTTAAAGATGATACCAATAACACTAACTCTGTCATAGTTTCATTTTTACTACTTTTATCTATCCCTAAAATTTCTGCAACCTTTTCTAAATTCTTTAAACTCTCACCCTCTCTTGATGTTGTTTGAATAATTTCCATTATTTTGTCAAAATCATTTTCACTTAACTTTCCTGCTCTTATTGGAGACCCTAATATATATGATATTGATACCGTCATGTGCAAAGAAAAATTTTCTTTTGGATCTATTTTGTCTTTTAACCACTTTATAGTCCATGATCCTGTTCTAACCTCATCGTAAAATGTCTCCCCCCTCTTATCTGTCATAGGTAGCTTCTTTAATAATCTCGTCTGCGTTGATATGTCTATCATCTTTTCCTGTATATCCTCCTTTTCAACCAGGTTATACTTCTTGCCTACCCTCTTTATTAAATCCTTATATAAATCTACTAAAAATACCACATCTGAAAGTGCATCATGTGCCTTTAACTCCACATTCTCTCCTAAAAGATCTGTTTTTGTCTTTGCCTCCTGTTTATAATACCCCATTCTGTATCTTAAAAATTGTAGAGAATGCTTCTCAACCTCTGGTATCACATCCTGTGCTACTACTAATGTATCTATTACTGAAAAATTAAAGTTTTTGTCTAGTTCTGGTATGGTTCTTAACATCTCTATATCAAATTTTGCATTATGTGCTACTAAAATATGGTCTGGATTATTATCCCCTTCCACCATCTTTAAAAACTTTGATTTTGATCTCTTAATACCTTTCTCATCTACTAACTCCTTTGTTATTCCTGTTACCGCCATTGCCTCATATGCATCATCCGATAACTCATCGTAGTTCACTTGTTCTGGTTTAATTACCTCTGATATATAAGAAGTCCCTCCTTGCCCACTTGTTATTGAAGCAATTTGCACCATCTCTGATTGTTTAATACCATTCTTGATATCGTCCTTTGTTCTTAAAAAACCTGTTGTTTCTGTGTCAAAAATTGTTGTTTTTTTCATTGTTTTTTCCTCTTTTTTGTTATTTTTTGTTATTTTTGGTTATTTTTCTTGTTTTAACATTCTATTATGATTTTATGAAAAAAAGAGGAAATCCCCCCTTTCCCCCTTTATATTACATTCTTGGTCCCCTTGATGCCTTTGATGCCTTTGTTTTTGCCTGTAATTTAAGCTCTTGTTTTTTTAATGCCACCTTTGTTAATTCAAACTCTCTACCAGTTGTTCCTACTTTTAAAAAATTGTTGTTTTTTAATTTAGTATACATCTCTTGGGTTCTTTGATCCAACTCTTCTGGTGAACTTATATAACTTGACATTTCCCAAAATAACTCCTGTTCCTCTTGGGCTGGTAAATAGTCTATCTCATATAAATAAATATTGAATAACTTGTCTGATAAGTCTGCATCAAATTTTACCTCATTGTGAATTTTTCTCATTGACTCCATTTCCTTAAAACCCTTCTTTTTTAAATATACTAATCTTTTCTCAAACTTGTCCCTTACCTTAGAAGTCACAACAGGTGTTTGGTCTTGCTTCTTTCTTATTAACTTTTCCTCTTCTAATTGAGCAAAATGTGATTTTACTACCTGTCTCTTATTTGGAAACATCTGGTCAAATGACTCTAATCCAATCTTTGATGAAATCCATAATAATAATGCACTCTCACTTAGTCTTGCCAAGTCTTTTGTTGATTTTAAGTCTTTTATTACCCTTGCCATCTCATCTTCTCTTATTATCCTTTCCTCTGTTGGTATCTGGTCATAGTCTATCTCTGATTCTTTACTATACTCCTCTGTTTCAAAACCCTGCTTAAAACCTACATTTAATACCTCCAACTTATCTCTTAGAAAATTCTCAATTTCCACAGGAGTAACCTCACCTGTTGATATTAAATCCTTTGTTAAACCCTCAATGTTTTTATAAAAAACTGTCTTTTTCTTTTTTGTTTCTACTGCTTCTGTAATGTCCCCAAGAATATTTGGACCTACCATCTCCTCCTCTATTCCCATTTTATTCAAATACCTATACTCTGTTGGCTCCATTTGAGATTGATACATCTTTAACTCATTCTCTGTCTCCTTTTTTAATACTTCTATCGCCTTTAATACATTTAATACATTAGCTCCATTATCTCTACTTCCTCCTCCCAAAATAGTTATGTATTCATTTTGAGCCCTTCCATTTATGATTTGTGTAATTTGTGCTGACATTGGCGTTTGTAATCCACCTGACTTATACATTGTATGTGATACTAATGTTGTATGTATCGACTCTATCACCTTTGATGTTAAGTCTGTAACACCTCCTGCTGGTAAAGAAGCAGTGTTTTTCTTTAATTCTGCCTCCTTAAATGATAATTCCTTTGTTATATTTGAAAAAATACTATCTAAAGCCTCTTTTTGCCTTTTATTTAATGAATTTAACCAGTCTTTTCTTACATCTGTTGTCTCAACTGACCTTGTTATGAAATTATTTTCTATCTCTTCATACTCCTCAGCCTGTGACCCTAACCTCTTCTTCTCCTGTTCAGCCAAAAATACTATGGCTGCACTATTTATTAGGTGGTTTCTTTGTTGTTTCTCTTTTGAACCCGCTGTTTTTTTCTTTGTTGTTTTTATTAAGTCTTCATTCCTATTTACTTCTTGCTCTAATAAAGATCTTTCCATTTTCTCAACTAACTGTACTGTTGGTTCTACTTTGTCCATTATTGTTTTTCTTTCTGGTTTTGCCATTTTTTTTTACCTCTCTTTAAGATACCAACTCTTCTTGTTGATTACCCTTTATTTATTATGTTTTAACGCCTCTTTTATAAAATGTGAAAATCTTTGTTTTTTTCTTGAAATTAACTATATTCTTGGCCCTTTGTTGCTTTTTATTGGACTCTTCATTTTTTGAGGCTGCTCAAAACCCCCATTTTCCCTCTGAATTAAAAATACTGCTTTTATCTGGTCCACTAAATGGATGTTATGAGGCTTGTTGTTTAAAAATGGTGAATTCATTAACATCCCCCTTACACTCTCCTCATATATCTTCTCCTCCTTTGTTAACTGTCCCTTCTTCCCCAAAACCTCATCTAACTCACTTACCAAAATACCTATTTTTAACCTTAGCTTGTCATCTATCTTTGTGTCCGACTTTGATATGAACTTTCTAACATTGTCCACTACCTCTGTTATAGATCCAAAATTAAAATCACCATTTTGTTCTAATATTACCCTTATGTTCTCCATTACTGATTCCTGTGTTGTCTGTACCTCCTCTCCCTTTAAATACCTATCTACTGCTGATGAAAATATTAGTTTTTTCCCATCCTCTGTTGTTACCTCCTTCTTTCCCCAATATGGTCTGTCCTCTATCTCCTCTCTTCTTACCCTTATCTTATCCCCCTTTATTGATGATAAAATATAACTTTCTTTGTCCTGGGATAATATAAAATAATTGTTTTGTTCTTCTCCCTTTAATTGATACCTATTTAAATAACCCACTGGTCTATTTAATGCTACAGCACTATATAACTCCTCATCGCTTACCTCTATCTCTAATAACCTCTTCTTCTCCCAGGGCTTTAACAAAATGTCCAGGTCAAAATTACTGTTTTGATTCATTATCCCCACTGCGTCTAAAATAGGTTTTTTATATATCTTTATCGAACTTAACATATCCTTACTATCTATTGTTTGTCCATTCATTGCTGATATCCACTTATGTTCACTATCCCTTGAACCCTTTGTAGCCTGATTCCTTAAATATTGCCTGTTTTTTCCATCTTCCCCCTTTACCCACACAGTCTCAACCCAAGGTAAACCCTTTGTTGCTTTCTTCTTTTGTCTTATTATATCTAATGCCCCTTCTGTTAAATGAGGTAACTCCATATTATTGTTTGAAATAATGTCTAATAATGATATTTTAACCTCCTTTGATTTCTTCCTTAATTCTAAAATAAACTCTGCTGGGTCTTCAAACTTTGATGATTCATAACCCTCCTGGATTTTATTTAATACCCCAGGATAACTTAAAAAATCAAGGTTTTGATAATCTCCGTTTTCTAAATCCCTACTATCCCTTCCTATTATCCCCCCTCTCGTGTCTCCTGTAAAGTGAAATTTTGAAACATGTTGAGAATACCTAATCCCTTGTGCCGTTGTTGTTTTAGTTACCCCTCTCTTCATCCCGAAACTCTTCTGGATCTGTGATACCCTTTTATCTATCTCTATTGTTCTTGGTATCTCCCAATCTATATCTGGATCTCCTACCCTCTCTTGACTTAAAAACCTCTCTTTTATTATCTCTTTATCCCTTAAATCCCTAAATAACTCCTCCTTTGTTCTTGGTATGATTTCTAAAATTGTTGTCATTAAAAATGCTGATGCTGTCCCCCTCTTGTCTGTTATTATTCCCGCCTTCCTAAACTCATCCTCTATCTCTGATGCATTTAAAAAATAATCAAAATAATTCTTTTGACTGTTTTCATCTTTACTGATAATTATTCTTAACTCCTGCTCTATCCTTTCTAACAACTCTTTATACTCCCCTGAAGAACTTATTACACCCATCTCCTTCATCTTTTTATCAAACTTCTCCCTTAATACCTTCTTAAACTCCTCCTTTGTTGTTCCCTTTCTATATTTTCCTATCTCCTTCTGTACTGGTTGTTCATAACTTAATTGATAATCATACTCTATTAAATTTAACTTTAATAACTCTATTGTCCCCTCATCTGTTACCTTTACCTTTTTTCCATCCCTCTTTTGAACCACAAAACTTTTGTTTTTACCATGTGATTCCTTTTCTACACATAGCTCTCCTACTATAAAATCTACCTCTTCCTCCTCTGTCTGTTGTGTTGATACTCTCCTTATTTCTTTCCCCTTTTGTGCTACTACATGTTTTCTTAATCCTGATAAACCCTCCTTTTGTAACATCTCGTTTACATCATTATATTTTGTCCCGTTCATTAAATCATATATGTTCGCTTCCTCCCCTACATGCCTTATAATGTCATCCTTTAATCCCCTTCCTGCCTCATCATTGTCTGTTACAAAAATAATGTTTTTCTTTCCTGATACTATCCCCTTGATAGTTTCCCTATTTATTGACTGGTTTGATGCATTAAATGAAACTAAATATGATGGTTTTGAACTAAATGCACCATTTATCTCTAACTCTTTCATTGTGTAATAATCCATCTGCCCCTCTACTACTATTAACAAATTATCCCCTTTATCCAAAACCCTTGTTTTTTGTCTCCCTATTTGAGTGTATTTTGGCCCCTTTACCTTGTCCTTTGCCCTTATTAAATATGTTGGAGATTTGTCATCCTCTGTCGCCTTAACTTTTATATATCTTGAGTAATTTCTTATCTTATTTGGTGTAATCGCCTTTGATAAACCCTCTAAACTCTCTGGTCCATATTCCGTACCATACCTCTTCTTTAAAACTGACATTTTTTCCTTACTTCCTAATATTATATCTATCTCTTCCTCTAACTTTTTCGTGTCAACCTCAAATAACTCTTCCTCATATTCCTCTAATAATTTATTTGAAAATCCCCTTTTTTTATAAAAAGTTTGGTTTTTTTGATTCTTCTTCTTATATGACCCCAATGCAAGCTGTAATACCTCCATTTCTAAATCATATCCCCTCTTTTCCTCTTTCCTCTCTTCCTCTACCTTCTTACTCTCCTCCTTTGTTAACTTAAATCCCCTTTTTATCTCCTCTATTGGTAAACCCGTCTTTTTTGATATATCTTCATCACTTTGCTTATGATATGAACTCTTTAAAAACTCTATTATTGTCTTTCCCTCTATCTCCTTGTCCCATCCCTCTCTTCCATGTGAATGAATTAAACCCCTCGCATCTATATAAAATCTACCTGAATCTACCTTCTTCCCATCTCTTTGTATCCCTAAATCTACCCTTGTTAATAAATTCCTTTTACTTGATGAACATTTTAATCTGTAACTATTTAATATGTGTAATGTTTTCTCTATTGGTGTTTTACTTGTCATTTTTCTCTACCCTCTTGTTGGTTATTTTTACTATTTTAACTTCCCTTTTGGATTTTATGAAAATTATTGTTTTTATTATTTTAACTTAAATTTATTTGTTTAATGATATACTTGTGTTAATAAAGAACAAATAATTCTAAAACTAAGGAGAACAAAATGAAAAATACTAATTTTTTTTATTCTAAAAAAGAAATACTGTCTAAAATTACTTTGGGGATGCTAATCATCTCTTTTACCCTTCCACCCTTATTTGCACTGGTGAATAGATAATGGATAAAAACAATAATTTTAAATAATGTCCTATTCTTTAAAAAAATTAAAGTTTTTATTTATGGAAGTCTAAACAACTCAACCCTTTCTAACCTTTAACCATACCTAAACCTTAATAGCTACTATCTTACCCCTTATCCTTGATTTGGAACCTTAATAGCTATTATCTTACCCCTTATCCTTGATTAACCACATTTTAATACAAAAAACTTTAATTTTTTAATAATTTTTTAACTAAAATACTTTAATGTTGTCAACCTTTTATATTATTGTATCAAAATAAGCATTTTAAGGGGGGTATTTGACTCTTTTTTACCTTTTTTTGATGTATGTGCCTATAAAATAAAAAAACCCTTTTAAACCACCTTAAAAAGCTTTTTAGAGATATGAGTAATTTTAAGGTGGTTTTAACAATGTTGAATAATGTTGATAAATAATAAAAAAAAAGGGGTTTTTCCTTCTTTTTGTTTGCCAAAAGTGTTATTTGACTCACTTTAAGTGTTATTTGACTCACTTTAAGTGTTATTTGACTCACTTTTCGATTTTAAAAACTCCCATTTTATGGGGTCTTGAGATACCTCAAATTTGCTCTAATTTATAATATATAATAAGTCTGGGTTTAGTTGAGGAATATTTTCACCTCAATACTAATGGTTTTAAACATTTTTAGTTCCTTTCTTGGGGGTTTTGTTTTGTTGGTTATTAAAACCTTTATTTTGTCTCTTATTAAAATATTTGTTTTGTTGGTTATTAAAACCTTTGTTTTGTTTATTGTTAAAATATTTGTTTTGTCTTTAAAAACTTTTGTTTTGTCTTTAAAAACTTTTGTTTTGTTGGTTTCCTGGATGGGGTTAGTCTGAGTAATCATTCTTTGGTTTCCTGGAAGGGGTTTTCTTTTTCTTGTTCCATAATGGTTATGGTTCTTTTTTTTGGTCTTTTAGGGCTTCCAATTGTTCGAGGTATTGACGCTTCGCTGATACGGGACTTTGTCCCTGTGGGTTTTCTGAGTTTGGTGATATTTTGAGGTCTTGGTTGGTTCTGGGTGG
>Ga0233441_1001159_pt1 | contig 25021 bp, 24 predicted proteins | sample SI_123_September_4_FD_182781 | JGI IMG/M metagenome (GOLD analysis project Ga0233441, IMG submission 182781) | Seawater microbial communities from Saanich Inlet, British Columbia, Canada - SI_123_September2016_135_MG | ecosystem: Environmental > Aquatic > Marine > Inlet | place: Canada: British...
AAAAGTTAATGGTGGTAGCGGATAAGATCGGTGTTTCATATGTATGACAATTAAGTGCGAGATTAAACCTGCGCATCTTTAATTATCGATAGTAGCCATTATCACGCCCATAAAAAATCTATATAAATATGATTAAAGAATTATCAGGAATATTTGAATGAAAATAGCAATCGCCGGCACCGGCTATGTCGGTCTTTCAAACGCCATGCTCCTATCTCAAAACCATGAGGTAGTGGCGCTAGATATCATCCCTGAGAAGATTGAACAACTTAACAACAAAATCTCTCCAATAGCGGATACTGAGATTGAAGATTTCTTAGTCAATAAAGATTTGAATTTCACAGCGACTTTGGATAAAGAGCTTGCTTATGAAGGTACAGATTTTGTCATAATTGCCACACCAACTGATTACGATACTGCTAATAATTACTTTAACACTTCTTCAGTAGAGGCAGTTATTCAAGATGTGATTGATATAAACCCTAATACAGTCATGATTATCAAGTCAACCGTACCGGTTGGTTATACCAAAAGTATTAAAGAGAAGTTTAATTGTGACAACATCATTTTCTCGCCAGAGTTTTTAAGAGAGGGTTCGGCCCTTCATGATAATCTTTACCCGTCACGCATTATTATCGGTGAGCAATCAGATAGAGCTGAAGTGTTTGCTAGCCTTCTGCAAGAAGGCGCAATAAAAGAGAATATCGATGTCTTGTTTACAGACTCTACTGAAGCAGAAGCAGTTAAGCTTTTTAGCAATACCTATCTTGCTATGAGAGTCTCTTACTTTAATGAACTTGATTCCTATGCAGAAGCACACAATCTTGATAGTAAACAAATTATTGAAGGTGTGGGACTAGACCCGAGAATCGGTAATCATTACAACAACCCATCCTTTGGTTATGGGGGTTATTGCTTACCTAAAGACACTAAACAACTAAGAGCTAACTATAAAGATGTACCTAACACCCTTATTAGTGCCATTGTTGATGCTAACTCTACCCGTAAAGATTTTATTGCGGATTCAATTATTAGTAGAAGCCCGAAGGTAGTGGGCGTGCATAGGCTAATCATGAAGTCTGGCTCTGACAACTTTAGAGCATCCTCTATTCAAGGGATTATGAAGCGTATTAAAGCCAAAGGCATAGAAGTGGTGATTTACGAGCCTGCATTTGAAGAAGACGAGTTCTTCCACTCTAAAGTGATTAAAGACCTAGAAGAGTTTAAGGAAGTTAGCGATGTGATTGTTGCTAATAGAATGGTAGATGATCTAAATGATGTCAAGCATAAAGTCTATACTCGTGATCTATTTAATTCGGATTAACCCATAAGGATTTAAATGAAAGTATTAGTAACAGGCTCAGCAGGCTTTATTGGTTCAGCACTCTCAATTAGATTACTTGATAGAGGTGACACAGTCATAGGCATTGATAACCATAATGATTATTATGATCCAGCACTTAAAGAAGCACGCTTAGCTCGTCACGCCGACCATCCAAACTACACACACATTAGAATGAACCTTGAAGATAGAAAAGGCATGGCCAAGCTTTTTGAGGAGCATCAATTCGAAGGCGTGGTTAACCTTGCAGCACAGGCAGGCGTGAGATACTCGATTGAGAATCCACTAGCCTATATTGATACTAACTTAGTTGGCTTTGCACACATTCTAGAAGGCTGTCGACACAATAAAGTAGGGCATTTGGTTTATGCATCGTCAAGCTCTACTTATGGCCTTAACACCAAGCAACCATTCTCAACTCATGAAGCAGTTAATCATCCAGTAAGTCTCTATGCTGCTACTAAGAAAGCCAACGAGCTCATGGCGCATACTTACTCACATCTTTATGATTTGCCTACAACAGGATTAAGATTCTTTACTGTTTACGGGCCCTATGACAGACCAGACATGGCACTACAAAAGTTCACTCGGGCCATCATGGCGGATGAACCTATTACAGTGTTTAACTACGGTAAACACCGTAGAGACTTTACCTACATTGATGATATCGTAGAAGGCATTATTAGAATACTAGACAGACCTGCAACGCCTAACCCGGATTGGGATAGTAATAATCCAGATCCTGCCACCTCTAGTGCCCCGTATAGGGTTTATAATATTGGTAACAACAATCCAGTAGAGCTTATGGATTACATTGAAGCACTGGAAACTTCACTAGGAAAAACAGCAGAAAAAGAACTACTACCACTCCAACCTGGAGATGTTCCTGATACCTATGCAGATGTAGATGATCTAGTAGAGCAGTTTGGGTACAAGCCGAGTATGAGTATTAAGCAAGGGGTGGAGAATTTTGCAGTTTGGTATAAGGGATATAATGTCTCAGAGTAAAATTTTTAGTTAAGACCTTTTAAATTTAGTGAAGACGATATGAAAAATTCGGCAATAATTGGGTGTAGTGTGTATTACTTGAGACTGAGCAAATGTCGGTTGCAAATTTTATAAGATATGAGTTGTATGTGTTATCCTTTATGCTGCCGTTTGGCTTCTGGCCAGAACTTTTACTTGTCTTTTCTGTAGCTACGTATATAGGATTGATAAGTGTATTCTTTATTCTTGCCTTTCCTGATAAGTTTCATATTAGTTCGTACTTAATATTACCATTGATTTTTATTTTTTTTACATTACCCTCATTGGTCCAAGGTAATGACTATATGCCTGTGTTGCTGTCGTTTTTTGGCTATATTCTGATAATAATTTTAATGACCTCATCGTTTGTAAAATTTGAGCATATAGAGTCCTTTCTCCGCATCTATTTTTATGCATTATCATTACTAAGTTTTTTAATTGTGATGGCGTTGCTGGGCTATGTTGATTTTGGAAGTTATTTTAATTTACCATTAGTCGAAATTATATGGGGAATTCCCCGAGTATTGGGAACTGAATCAAATCCAAATGCATTTGGAGTTTTTTACATATTAGGTGTAATTTTGCCCATAAATTACTTTTTCTTAAGCGAATCTTGGAGCAAAAAAATTATTTATTTGACTATCACTGGGTTAATGTTGATAGTGTTATTTTTCACTTATTCTAGGTCTTCCATGATTGCAGTGGCAGTTTCTATTGTTATTTATCTTTACTATAAAAACAGCACTAGAAAACTTACAGAATTGTATGGATTGTTTTTTTTAGTAGCTTTTTTTTTAGGATATATAGAATATCAATATGGTTCAATGCCCGCGCTTGATCAGGGTGTGGAAAATTTATTAAGAGACAAAGCTACATCATCAGGATCTCGTATCGAAATCCTATACCAAACAATTAATATTTTTATAGATGATATATTTTTTGGTATAGGGTCTAATCAGTTGAAAGCAGAAACTGTGCTTAGGGGGCTAAGTCTAGAACTAACCGCCCATAATTCTTTGTTAGCCATTGCAGTAGACTTCGGTATTTTTGCATTAATTGCATATGCTTTACTTTTAATAGTTTTGACTTATCGATTTATTTTAGTTATCAAAAGACAGAAAAATGACCGTATTCGTAGTAATTATTCTGCAATTTTAGGTGTATTTATTGGTTTTTTTGTTAATGGTTTAGTTCATGAGGGTTATGTTAACGTTCTAATGTGGGTAGTTATTGCATTGATGATGTTAATATTAATAAAAAACAAAAAATTTGAAGTTGCAGCCTGAGTATTTTATGATTATTACCTTATTTTAGTATGCCAATTAATTTACTACCTTCTCTGCATGTTTATGAAGATTTACTTCGTATTCAAGCACTTAAAAGAAAAAACCCTAATTGGTTTTATTTTGCAAGAGCAAGAGATGGCTTGTTTTCAATACTTAGGTCGTTAAATTTTCTCAATAGGCAGGTGGTATTAATACCAACTTCTTTGTGCGAAGAAGCTATAAAGCCCTATCTTTCTGTTGGTTTACAGCCTGTTGCATATAAGATAGATAATGAGCTTAATATTGATTATGATGATTTACTTTATTGTTTAGAATCGTATGATGTTGCCATTCTACACTGTGTAGAATATTATGGTTGGCATCAAGATTTTTCACAAATATTTAATGAAATAGATCAACGTAATATTTTATTAGTACATGATAAGGCTCATTGCATGTTTGACCCAGATGATGTTGAAATTATCCCTGTTAATAAATGGGTCAAACTTTATAGTGTAAGAAAATTTTTTCCTTTGCCAGATGGTGCCATATTACTCACTAACCAGTGTAATGTTTCTACTAAATGGAAAATTCCAAATATTATGTCTATTCGAAATTTGTTGTCTTTATTTATAAGATCAGTGGACATAAATAATTATTCTAGTTGCAAGGAGCTATCTAATCTTTTGTTAAATGAAAAGACAATGGTTATTAATGAAAATGAAATTTCCTTAGAGTGTGATCGGGGCATGTCTTTTATTAGTAATATAATTTTTTCTAGAATAAATTTTTTAAAAGCAAAACAACAGAGGCAAAAAAATGCACGAAGACTAATGTTGTCAGTTAATAAGTCATCTTGGGCCACCCCATTTTTTTCCAATATTACTGATATGGATACTCCATATCAGTTCCCAATAAAAGTTAAGAATATAAATATTGCGGTTAAACATTTTTGTCAGCATGATATCAAATTTGAGCAGTCTATTAATTTACCATTAAATTCCGCAATGGAATTTCGTAATGATTGTAGTGTAGGAGATAATATTAAACGCTTAAATCAGCAAGTAGTAAGCTTGCCCGTCCACCATTATTTAACAGAGACTGATCTACAGGTTATTTGTACAGCAATTGAAATGGATCTATGATTAATTCCAAATCATTAAAAAAAGACGTCTTATATTCAAGCGTAGATGAGCTACAAAACTTAAAGTCTGATTGGATTTTTTTGAGCGGAGAGTCGGTAAACACTAATCCATTTTTAGACTGGTCTTGGTTAGAAAAATGGATGATGGAATATGCCTTTAAAGATACTGTTTATGTTCGACATTTACAAGATAAAGATAATAGACAAGTCATCATTCCTTTTCATTATAAAGAAGGCACACTGTCTTTTTTTGGTGATAAATATTTTGCTGATTATGCTAGTATTTTAGTTAGTAATGGCGCCGATGAATTATTATGTTATTCCATTGAGAAAATAGTAAATGAATTAAAGCCTAATCGTCTATTGTTAGAGCCAATTCCAAGTAGCGATATTTATTTTGATAAAATTATTTCTGGTATTAAAAAGTCAGGATATTGTGTTACGTTGGAATATATTTGTGACAATCCTTATGTTGAGTTTCCAAATGGTTATGATGAATATTTAAAAACTAGATCTAAACGATTTAGGCAGGAATTACGGACAACGGAAAACCACTTAAAGCGTATGGGAGAATGGGATTTTTCTTTTGCTAAGAGCGATGAAGAAGCTAAAGAAATGATGGATAAATTAATTTATTTCCATCTTGGTAGGCAGTCTGAGAAACAAGGATACTCAATTTTTTCTTGTAAGAAAAATCGTGATTTTTTCTATGATTTGACTCATTTTTCCACGTCTCATGGTAAAATTTCAATGTCAGCAATAAGGCTTGATGGTGTAATTATTTCAGGAGCAATTACTATTACCACTTCAACAACAATGTACTATTGGATACCATCATTTGATATTGATATAAAAATAGGCTCTCTTGGAAAAGTCCATATTAGAGAGCTTATACGAAGTTGTTGCGATTCAGGTATAGAAAGATTTGATTTTATGGGTGGGGACGAAAGTTATAAATATCAATGGGCAACAGGATCTTATCATATTTCTAGAATTGTTGCGTATCGCTATACTGTTCAATGTCAGATACGAAAAAACTACCAATTGTTATTAAATAGAATTCGTCATTTAAAGAAAAATAGTAAAGTTTTAACAAAAATATGGAAATACATAAGCAAGGTTAAAATTAGTTCATGAGTAAGTTTTTTTTAAAAAAAAGTTTGGCTATGATATGGGGAAAGCTATTTAAACGAAACCCTCCAGAGGACGCATTAAATGTTAGGGTGTTGTGCTACCACAGTGTTAACTCAGTATATAACAGTGAAGCTGATTCAATTACTCCTGGTTTATTTGAAGAACATATTCGCCACATAGTTGAAAAATATCATCCTGTATGCGTACAAGATATAATTAATTGTATTAAGCAAGATATGCCCTTACCTAAGAATGCAGTGCTTGTAACTTTTGATGATGGCTATGAAGATAACTTTATTTATGCATACCCAATTCTTAAGCACTATAATTGTCCAGCCATAATATTTTTGGCTACACATTTTATTGATGGAAAGTTGAAGTTTACAAATGATCAAAGACACGGTGCAATGACCTGGAATCAAATTAAAAAACTAACTAAAGATAATCTTATTGATATAGGTGCGCATACTAGAACGCATAGAATTTTATCAAGAATTAATATTAATGAAGTTAAGGATGAGATTTTTGGATCTATTGAAGATATCGAATCAAATATACAACGAAAAATGAAAGCTTTTGCATTTCCAAACGGAAGATTAGAAGATGTGCCTGTTAATGCACTTAACTATATTTCAGATTCAGATATAGAATTGGCGTTTTCAACAACATGGCGTAGTTGGAGTTTTAAGAGAGATCGATACCTCTTAAATAGAATTATGATTACGGGAAGTGATACATTAGAGGTGCTTGATATAAAATTGAAAGGTCATTTTGATTATATTTACTTGATCCATGTATTAAAAGGAATTTTTGCAAAAATTTTTTCAAAGAAGTAGGTGCTGGTTTGGACTTAATTCAAGGCATTGTTAAGCGAAAAATAAGAGCATTGACTAAAAATTTTGCAAAATTAATTGTTTGTTTTATTCCACAAGGGGATAGATGGTGGAGGCGTAAGCGAGAATCAATGCTAAGTGATTTGACGCCTTTACCATTGGACATGCCTTTGTCACCAGTTGATATTAGTCAATTGACACCCTTGAATCCAGATTGTATTAATCAAAATTATCGAGTGATTTATGTTATTGCTGAAAAATAATCCATGATAATTGAATTTACAGGCCCTTCAGGCTGCGGAAAAACTACAGCCATATACGCTTCTCGAGATTTTTTGTTAGAAAAAGGTATTTCCCCACTTGTTATTGCAGAGGGAGAGAGTACTACTAAATTTCAGATTAATGAATGCATTACAGATAGTTCAAAACATGGAATTCGTACAGATCTTACAGTTTTTTTTCCAGCATTATTTTTCTTTCTTATTAATATTAGGTTTACATTTTTTATTATAAGGAATGTTTTTAAACTCAGTGGTGGTGCTAGTATTTATATTACTGTTTTACGAAGTGTCTGGAGAAAAATTGGTATATTAGCTTACCTTAAAAAGATAAAGTATAAGTCATTAGTTGTATTATTTGATGAGGGTTCGGTACATAGTGCACATAATGTTCTAGTAGATGTGAGTTCCGATGTAGATGTTGCGGCAATTAAGGAATTCTCTAAATTAACTCCGTTTGCTGATATAACCGTTATACAAACTGCCTCAGAATCAATTTTGGTTAAACGCATACATGAAAGAGGTGATTGGTCTCCACGAGTTAATAACGAAGAAGAGTTAAATAAATTTACTAAAAATTCTGTTAGACTTTATAAAAATTTATCTAAAGAGTTGCAGAAATCACCCACTAAGCTCTTAGTTATTAACAGTATGGTTTCCACGCCAAAAAATATTGCAGAACAATTATCATCACTTATATGGGAAATAAATAACAAATGAATACGATGTTGAAAAACTTTTTTAATAATATGCATAAAGAAGAAATTCGTTACTGTCACTGGAAAAGTAATAACAACTTAGGTTTAGCCTTGTCTGGAGTAGATGATGTTGATATATTGGTTGATTATCGAAGATTTACTGATTTTATAGCGATTATTTCTAGTTTTGGCTTTCGCCAAGCAGAGGATCGTCACGGTATAAATAATCCATTTGTATTTCATTATTATGGATATGATGATGTATCAGGTGATATTATGCATTTACATGTGTATTTTAGAATTGTAACGGGCGGCTCTATTTTTAAAAATCACGTTATTCCAGTAGAGGAATTGTTCTTATCTAATTTGCGTCCATATAAAGATATTTATATTCCTGATGCTGAAATAGATTATGCGTTACTTGTTATTCGAAAGATGATTGAGCAGTCAAGCATAATAGAACATTATTTATTTATTCATGATTTACCGAATATCCATAACGAGATGGATTGGCTATCTAAAGATATAAATAATGATAGATTAAAGGAAGTTATAGAAAATAATTTTCCTAATTTACCTTATTCTGTTTTTCAAGAATGTGTGGCAGCTATTCGTGACAAGTCACAGTATTGGAAGCGTATTCGCTTAGGCTTTGCTATGTCTGCACGTTTTTCTGGACGGGCAGCATCATGGTGGACGGCAACACGTTATCGTTCTATCGAGTTTTTTTTAGCAATTATCCGCTCTAGGATGCCAAATTTATTTTCTGCAAAATTGCATAGAGTGCAGCTTCCCGGTGGAATTATAGTATCTTTTGTTGGTTCAGAGGCATCTGGTAAGTCAACATTATCGGGTGCACTTTATGATGAGCTTAAAAAAACGTATCGTGTTAGTCGTGTTCATTTAGGGAAGCCCCCTAGAACTTTCTTAAGTCGTTTTTTGTGGTTAGGTATTCGTGTATTGATAAAAATAAAATTAATAGTAACTAAACCTATAACCTTATTTAAAGGCGAGACCGTTGTTGATAAAAAAAATGGAACCCTTCTAAGGGGCGCTTACGATCCACATCCTATTATCGCTTGTCTTGATGCTTTTGATCGAAATCGAGCTTTAAGAAATTGTGTTCGTCTGGCAATGGATGGTGAAATTGTTATTACTGATAGATTGCCTAGCAGCATATTAGGTCAGATTGATGGGCCAAAAATTCAGCATACTAAAAATTTTTATGGGTATCTTGGACGACTAGAGAGAGCATTTTATGATTCAGCAGCTACTTCTGATTTAATATTTCGTGTTGGTTCGTCACTTGAAATAACGCTAAGTAGAAACACACAAAGAGAGGTTACAGAGCCAGAGGACTTTGTGATATCTCGTTATGAGCAGTTTAAGCAGTCCGTCTTTCCTGGGGTTAGTATTGTTGATATTGATACATCAAAAGCAATAGATTCTTGTATTAAATTGATTCGTCAGTCATTCTTTGGTTTTTATACAGGGCGTAGTCCTGCAATAAAACGCGACTAATAAACATTTACTGTTTAAGTGGTGAATTTTAGTTTTATTAAGGGCGTATCTCATACTTTTTTAGCACAAGGCATATCGGCATTATTTCAAATATTTATTGGAATAATAACCGCTCGTTATCTTGGTGCAGAAGGGCGAGGCTTGTATAGTTTGTTTTTTTCTGTGGCAGCTATTGGCGCTAATTTCGCATATTTAGGTATGAGTCAAGCAACCGTTTATTTTCGCAATAGGGAAAATATTGCCAATAACATATTGTACGGCAATGTTATTGTTGTTTTTTTATTTCAATCTTTATTTCTGGCTATTGTATTATTCTATTTGCCCGATGATGTATTAGTTAAATTAATCGGTAGCGACTCTCCTGTTATGGCTCAGGTTATATGGTTCATACTAGTTATTTTACTTGCAGATATATTATTGACTGGGATGGTGTTAAGTAACCATAATTTTTTATTGTATAGTCTCTATATTTTATTTCAAAGTTTGTTTATCTTGTTGGCGACATTGCCTTTGATTTTTATACCAATAACTGGAGAGTACGCAATTATTATACGAGTATCAGTAGTAGGAATTTTGCTATTTTTTTATTGGCTAGTAGTTTTAAAAAAATTAGAATTAGATAACTTTATTATTGATTTTAATTTGTTAAAGAGGCAATTGAAATTTGGTTTTAAAAGTTTCCTACAAAATTTAATTGGCTTATTAAATTATCGAATATTGCTATTATTGTTAGGGCTGATGTCATCTATTTCAGATGTTGCTATGTTTTCTGTTGCTTTGTTACTGGTAGAGGCTATTCGTTTTGTGCCTAACACGATAGGTACTGTTTTACTGCCAAAATTGACAACATTAAAAGGCCGGGAGTTAATAAAATTTTCAACAAGGACGTTAAGAATTGTTATCACTGTTAATTTAGTCATTACACCTATTATTTTTTATTATGCTGAATGGATAATTTTATTTTTATTTGGTGACGAGTATTCAGCTTCTGTCTCGGTAGCTAGGATTTTATTAATAGGTGGGTTTTTTGGCTTAGTTTACCAGGTATTAACGAGAGTTTTTACTAGTGAATCTAAACAGAAAATATCTATTATTTCAGCCTCGTTAGGTTTATTTATATCTATAGTCTTAACATTTTTATTGGTACCCGGTCAGGGCGTTGATGGGGCTGCTTTTGGTTTTCTTTTTGGTAGTCTTTTTACGGCTATAATTATGCTTGTTTCTTTTTGTCGAGCGTACCAAGTATCGCTTATTTATGTTTTAATACCAACTAAAGATGATTTTAGATTCGTTTATAAAAAAATGTATTATGCAATTAATTATTGGAGGTTGAAAGTGTGAAGATTTGTCACGCCTTTATATTTTTCTCAGTTAGGTTTGCGGGCGGTACCTCCGACCTTATGTACAAAATATGTAAAGCTCAAGAAAGGGTAGGCTTAAAGCCAGTGGTTTATTCCGGTGATTATCATTTTGATTTTGAACTTGCTGGGTATTTAAAAGGTACGCAATTTGAAGTGACACCTTCTAAGTTAGATAAAGAAGGTTTTTCCATTATGTTAGATCTTCCCGCTTTAGCAGAAAGGCAAGTACCTACATTTTCTGTTGTGCATATGCATTCTTTAAGAACATATCAAAATGTTGTTTTGTATAAAAAATGTATAAAGTATGGAATTCCTTATATTGTTGATGCTCATGGAGCAGTACCATATTACACGAGAAAAAAGTTACTTAAACGTTTGTTTGATCGACTTTGGGGTCGGAAAATTCTTCGTGATGCGGGGGTTATTATTGCTGAAACTGAAGTTGGCGTTCAAGAATATTTAGAAATTGACCCGGACTTGGATTGCGATAAAATTAAAATATTATCACCGCCCTTTGATACTGATGAATATTTAACTTTGCCAGAATTTGGTGCATTTAGAGAGAAGTTTTCAATAGAAAAAACTGAAAAAATAGTAAGTTTTTTAGGTAGGATTCATCATATTAAAGGTAATGACTTTTTAATTAAAGGCTTTGCACGTCTTTTAGAAAGACGCAATGATGTACGCCTTGTTTTGATTGGTTCAGATGATGGGCACCAGAAAGAATGTGAGCAATTAGCCTTGGATTTAGGGGTGGCTGATAAAGTATTTTTTCCTGGATTTATTGCTGGAAAGGAGAAAATTAGCGCCTTGGTTGATTCTGATATTGTTGTGCAAATGTCTCGTCACGAGCAAGGGGCATGGGCGCCGATTGAAGCGGTATTGTGCAATACACCGATCATCGTAACTAGGCATACTGGTGCAGGTGAGGATGTAGCTCGTATGGATGCGGGGTATTTAGTGAAATTTGATGATATAGATGGTTTAGCCGATCAAATTGATTGGGTTTTGAATCACCAAGAAGAGGCACAGATTAAGACAGTGAAGGCACGAACCCATGTTCTTGAAAAATTATCGATGAATACACGAATAAATGAATATACAGAGCTTTATGAATTGGCTAAAAAAAATATGGTAAAGAAATGATAGATACTAAAGAAATGGATATTTCTGTGTTTCCTGATGGGCCTGTTGGTTTTGATGGTAGTCATTATCTTTATTCTAAAGGTGAGAGATTGTATTTAGATAATTTAGCTAATCACTTTAAAAGTGTAACGATTTTTACTTTTGCCTTACGTACCGGTACAATAATGTATGAAGGGGTTTCTCATTCTGCTTTTACTGCTGAAAATTTAACTGTACACGAACTACCTTTTAGTAAGAAATTAAATCCTAGTGTGTTTGAAAAGCTGTTACATTTTATAAAGTTATTTTTTATTATGCTTCGTCATGTTAAGAAATTTGATATTAACTATTTGTTTTTACCTAGTTATATTTCGGCAATAGCTTGGTTGGTTGGTAAGCTTAAAGGCATTCCTCATATTGTTTATGTGGCTGATGATTGGGTTGCAGCTAGTGAGTCAATGTTTAAATGGGAGCAGCATAAACAATCTTTATTTTATCGAATTTACACCAAGGTTAGTGCTATTTTAGAGAGACGAATAGGTTCTTCAGCACGTTTTGCTGTGACAGCAGGAGGTGTTTTACGTCAAAAATTTGAAGATTTCGGTATTCATGCCTATGAAACCACTCCACGAATGACTCTAACCAAAGAAGATCAGTTCTTTAGGGAGGATACCTTTACAGATGGAAGCTTTACTTGTTTGCATGTGGCATCGCTCATTCATGACAAAGCTCAACATGATCTAATAGTTGCTTTTAAGGATGTTGTTGATCAATATCCCTATGCAAAGTTGATAATGATTGGTGAGGGGCCGGAACATACTAAACTTGTAAAATTGAGTCGAGAGCTTAATTTGTCTGAGTCTATTTTGTTTAAAGGTTATGTTATAGATGAAGCTGCCCTGTATAAGCTTTATAGAGCATCAGATATGTTTGTATTATCCAGTATAACTGAGGGCTTTCCGCGAGTTCTATATGAAGCAATGGCGGCATCATTACCTATTGTCACCACTAATGTTGGGAGTATCCCTCACCTTATGAAAGACACTGTTAATGCATTAGTTGTTAAACCAAGAATACCTAAAGATTTAGCAGTAGCAATGATTAAAATGGCCTCTCAAAATGATTTAAGAAAAGGAATTATTAAACAGGAGCAGGAGACTATGAAAGGGGTGTTTGAGCGTATGAATAAGTCTCAAATTTCAGATCTTGTTGTGAAGCATTTTTAATATGGTTGAACGTAAAAAGTCTAGACAAAAATATAATTGGTTGACTTTTACTAAGCAGTCTGATGTTCGTTATAAGAATGCACGTACACAAAAAGATGGCTATTCAGCATTGAAATCTCATAATATCTTAAGTTCAGGTGACGTTGAGTTGCGCTTTATTCAAGATATGATTGTGGCAGTAGGTGGTAAAAAATTTAATAAAGGTAAGGCTTTGGATGTGTGTTGTGGCGCAGGTCATATGTCGTCTTGTTTGGTTGATATGGGAATGCAAGTAGTTGGTTTTGACCTAAACAAGGATGCTATATCATTAGCTACTTCCAACGTAAAAGACGCTACTTTTTATGTAAGTGATGCAGTTAATCTTGTAGCCGATATTACTACAACTGGGTACGACCTAATTTTGATACGGGAAGCTCACCCATTTTCTAGAATTAATGATTTTGATTTTCAAAAAAAAATTCTTGATCAATATTTCTCCATTTTAAATTCAGGAGGTGTGCTTGTTATTGCACATGCTAATAGTGGAGGAAGAATGCCATTTCCTTCTATTGATTTTGTATTATTAGCCAAATGGGCTGAAGATAATTGTTATTCTTTTACTGGTCCTTTCTATATGTTTTTATATAAGCATTTAAATCTAAAATCTCCAAACCAGTTTTTGATTAAAGCTGGATCTTTATTGTCGTTGCTTTTATCCAAAATTTTCAATCAGCGTTGGATTCAATTTGTTTGTATTGTTAAAAAAATGATTGAGTTACAACAGTTTTTCTATTTTTTTATTTTTAAGGATTTATATAATGTTTCTTGATAAGGTTTTATTGATTACAGGAGGGACTGGTTCATTTGGAAATGCGGTTCTTAGAAGGTTTTTGACTACTGATATTAAAGAGATACGGATTTTCTCTAGAGATGAACTAAAGCAAGATGATATGAGAAAGCTTTATAATAATAATAAGCTGAAATTTTATATTGGAGATGTAAGGGATAAAAATTCAATTGACGACGCAATGAGAGGGGTGGATTATGTTTTTCATGCGGCTGCCCTTAAGCAAGTTCCATCGTGTGAATTTTATCCAATGCAAGCAGTTAAAACCAATGTGATTGGTACTGAAAATTTATTGAATTCGGCAATAAGTGCAGGCGTTAAAAAAGTAATCGCCCTTAGTACAGATAAAGCTGTTTATCCAATCAATGCAATGGGTATTAGTAAGGCTATGATGGAAAGAGTGATTGTATCAAAAGGTAGAAATGTCAAAGACACCATGATAGCCTGTACTAGATATGGCAACGTGATGGCTAGTCGTGGCTCGGTAATTCCATTGTTTATCGATCAAGTAAAGAATGGAAAGCCTATCACTATTACAGATCCAAATATGACTCGCTTTATGATGAGTCTTGATCAGGCTGTAGATTTAGTATTGTTTGCATTCGAGAATGGAGAGAGTGGTGATATTTTTGTCCAAAAGGCTCCGGCTGCAACTGTAGAGCTACTTGCTAATACAATGAAAGATATTTTAGGTGTACCTAATTATGAAGTAAAAACTATTGGCACAAGGCACGGTGAAAAGCTGTACGAAACCTTACTAACGAAAGAGGAGATGGTGAAGGCTATTGATATGGGTGACTATTACCGAATTCCTGCCGATACACGAGATCTTAATTACACCAAATTCTTTGAAGAGGGAGAGGAGGTTATTACAGAGGCGAGTGAATATCATTCTCACAATACTCACAGATTAAATAAAGAGGAGTTAACAGGGTTGTTGTTGAATCTTAAAGAAATTCAAGATAATTTAGAGGGTCTCTAGGGCGATGAGTAAACTTAAAGTAATGACTATTGTTGGCACCAGGCCAGAAATTATCAAGCTAAGCCAAGTAATGAAAGAGCTAGATCGATACGTAGATCATACAGTTGTTCATACTGGTCAGAATTATGATTATGAACTAAACGAGATATTCTTTGAACAGTTAAATATCAGAAAGCCTGATATCTTTTTGGAAGCTGTTAAGGGTACAGCATCAGAAACTATTGGAGATATTATTGCAAAAGCTGATAAAGTCTTCGCTGAAATACAGCCGGATGCTTTGTTAATCTATGGCGATACCAATAGCTGCTTAAGTGTCATTCCTGCTAAGAAAAGAAAGATACCGATCTTTCATATGGAGGCGGGTAATCGATGTTTTGATCAAAGAGTGCCAGAAGAAGTTAATAGAAAAATTGTAGACCATTTGAGTGATATCAACCTACCTCTCTCAGAACAAGCGAGAAATTATCTTCTTGCAGAAGGCATTAAGCCTGAAACAATTATTAAAACCGGCTCACCGATGACAGAAGTCTTAAATGCTAATATGGAAAAGATCAAATCTAGTGATATTTTAGAAAGAGAGGGGTTAAAGTCAAAAGAATATATTGTTATGAGTATTCATAGGGAGGAAAATGTTGACTCACCTAAAAACTTCAGTGATTTATTGGAATCAATTGAGGAATTAACTAAGAAATATAATATACCAATTATTATTTCTACACATCCAAGAACAAGAAAGAAATTGGAAGGTATTAACCATCAAAACGAAAATCCTTTAATTAGATTTTCAAAGCCTTATGGGTTTCATGAATATAACAACCTGCAAATGAATGCATTTTGCGTGATCTCAGATAGCGGTACTATTGCTGAAGAGGGGTCGATATTGAATTTACCTGCTGTCACAATACGCCAAGCGCACGAAAGACCGGAAGGTATGGATGAAACTACAGTAATTATGTCAGGATTGAATAAGGTTAGAGTTATTGATGCAGTTGAGGTTGCAACAGCTCATAATTCACATGATGTTAGAGTGATAAAGCCTGTTAGAGACTATGAAGCTGATAATGTGTCCAAAAAAGTTCTAAGAATTATTTTGTCATATGTTGATTATGTAAATAGAACTGTCTGGCATAAGGAAGTATGACCTTAAAGAAGAAAATTTTAGTTCTAGGCTCCACTGGTATGCTTGGGCATCAGGTTGTTAATTATTTAAAAGACTTTGATAAATTTATAGTTGATGATATTTCATACAGAAGTAAGCTTAGGGTGAACACTGTAATTGTTGATGCAATGAGTAAGTTAGCTTTGGAAGAGGCTATTGTTAAATTAAAGCCAGACTTTATAATAAATTGTATTGGTATTTTGGTTAAAGGTTCCCAGAATGAAGAAAGAGCTATATATTTAAACGCTTACCTTCCGAATCAATTGAAAACAATTGCCAAAAATATTAATTCAAAATTAATACATATTTCAACCGATTGTGTGTTTTCTGGTTCAAAAGGCCAATATGTTGAGACTGACTCAAGAGATGGTCAAGGTGTGTATTCTCAAACAAAAATTTTAGGAGAAATAATTGATAATACCAATTTAACTCTAAGGACTTCAATTATTGGTCCAGAATTAAAAAATAATGGAGAAGGGCTTTTTCATTGGTTTATGAGCCAGTCAGATGAAATTTTTGGTTACACAAAAGCTATTTGGTCAGGTGTAACTACAATAGAGCTTGCAAAAGCTGTCAAATGGTCAATTGATAATAATGTAACAGGTTTATATCATATTACTAATAATTCATCAATTAGTAAGTATGACCTTCTTAAGTTATTCCAAAAGTATACGAAAAAAGATATTGATATCAAGTCAGTGGATAGAAAAAATGTCGATAAGAGTTTTATTGATACTAGATTATTAATAAATTACAAAATCCCATCTTACGATCAAATGATAAAAAATATGGTAGATTTAATTAGAGAAAATAGTAAATTATATAAAAACTATAAGTTGTGAGGATTTTATTAATAATTGATGATTATCTCCCTAGTAGTGAGAAAGTGTCACCGAAAATGATGCACGAACTGGCTTGTGAATATATAAAACAAGGTCATCAGGTTAGTGTAATTACCCCAAATTCAGATATAAATATAGGGGTAGATGTTTTAAAAATGGATGGTGTAAAAATTTATCGTTATAAATCTGGAAGAGTGAAAAATGTTTCAAAATTAACACGAGCTATAAATGAAACACTTTTATCGTACTATGCTTGGAAGCACTTAAAGATAATATTTAAGAAAGAAAGATACGACATAATTGTATACATCTCTCCTAGTATATTTTTTGGACCACTTGTGTACAAATTAAAGAGATTGTGGAATGCAGAAAGTTATTTAGTATTGAGAGATTTTTTTCCACAATGGGCGATAGACAATGGCTTACTAAGAAAACACTCTCCAGTAACATATTATTTTAAATTGTTTGAAAGAATTAACTATTTTGCAGCTGATGCAATTGGTGTAATGTCTTTTAATAACTTAGAGTGGTTTGGTAAATATTATAGAAAAAATAAATATCTAGAAGTTTTGTACAACTGGTCTGTTATAAAGCCAGTTATAAACTGCACTAGTGAAAAGTATAGAAAAAGTCTTGGTTTGAATGGCAAGGTTGTATATTTTTACGGGGGAAATATGGGGCATGCTCAAGATATGATGAATTTAGTCAGACTTGCTGACCATATGAGTGAAAAGACCGAAGCTCATTTTGTTTTTGTTGGGAATGGTGATGAGGTTAATTTGGTTAAAAATGCCATACTTCACTATGGTTTAAAAAATATAACATTACTTCCATCTGTAAATCAAGAAGAATATAAAGAAATGCTTTTAGAGTTTGATGTTGGCCTTATTACACTACATAAGAGTCATCAAACGCATAACTTTCCAGGTAAATTATTAGGGTATATGGCAAATGAAATGCCTATTTTGGGCAGTGTAAACCCTGGAAATGATTTAAAAGATGTAATTGAAGAATTTAATGCAGGATATATTTGTATAAATGGTGAAGATAATTTACTGGCTAGGAAGGCCGAAAAACTATTAGATAAAGATTGTAGGGTGCGTATTGGCATAAATGCAAGAAAGTTATTAACAGATAAATTTTCTGTAAATAAGGCATCTATACAAATTTTAGAAAAATTCAATAGACCATGTAAGGTGAACTCGAAACTTGCTGGGTAATATAATTTTAAGGATTAGAAGATATGAGTAGAGATGCAATATACGAAAAAGAGAAAGAGTTTCATAATAATAGATTTAAAAATGAAGATACGAGAAAAAATTTAGATAAGTATTATGTGATAACAACCAAGGTTGATAAATATATTAATAGCTCAATTGGATTCAATTGTAAAAATAAGAAATTGCTTGATTATGGATGCTCTCTTGGCGATGAGTCAATTTTCTGGGCGAAAAAAGGTGCAATTGTAACAGGGATTGATATATCTTCTGAAGCTATAAAAAAGGCTGAAATTAGCGCAAGCAACAAAAGTTTAAAGATAAAATTTTTGGTTGATAATGCAGAGCATACAAGTTTCAGCAGTAAATCATTTGATTTAATAATAGGGAGGGCTATACTGCATCATTTAGACTTAAGGAGTTCATATGCAGAGCTATCTCGCCTTATAAAGAATGACGGTAGGGTTGTATTTCTTGAACCATTAGGACACAATCCATTAATTAATTTATTTAGAAGGCTTACACCAAAATTAAGGACGGAGGACGAACACCCTTTCACAATGTCAGATTTAACTTTATTGCATGAATATTTTAATAATGTAAACCTTAAATATTTTAATTTTTTTACAATAGCTTTAGTTCCATTTAGAAATTTCTTCTTTTTTTCTGCATTGTATAATGTCCTATCAAGGCTTGATAATTTTTTATTAAAATATTTTCCTTATTCTAAGAAATATTTCTGGATGGTGGTTATGACATTATCCTCACCTAAAAAATAATCTTTCTAATGTTATTTATAATTATATTAATTAGTGCAGTCTTATTGACTTACTTGATTATTGTGTTTTCACCTAAAACTAAATTTTTATTAAGGCAAGAAGACTTAGTGGGAGTGCAAAAATTTCACACTCATCTAGTTACTCGCATTGGCGGCATACCGGTATTTATTAGTTTTTTCTTTGGCATCTTTCTGTATCTTGAAAGGGATACTGCATTATTATTGCTACTTGTGTCAATACCTGTATTTTTTGGTGGATTGATTGAAGATATACTCTCTAGGGTATCCCCATCTTCAAGAATGGCAACTACTTTACTTTCTGTTGCTGCTGCCTTTATATTTTTAGATATTAGGGTTTCTTTTTTAGGGTTTGCATTAATTGATTCTGTCTTATCTAACTATATAATTATAAGCTTGATATTTACCTTGTTTATGGTTGGGGGCTTTATAAATTCAATTAATATTATAGATGGATACAATGGGTTGGCGCTTGGTTATAGCATCTTAGTACTATTGGCAATGGCATATGTTGCAAATGCACTTGGGGATGATTTAGTTTTACAATTAAGCCTAATGTTAATATCATCATTATTTGGATTATTTTTATTTAACTTTCCTTTCGGTAAGATTTTTATGGGTGATGGTGGCGCTTACTTTGTAGGCTTCATGCTTTCAGTGATAGGTTTAATGCTAGGTATTCGTAATGATGAGGTGTCACATTGGTTTATTTTATTGTTATTTATTTATCCATTATATGAAACTGCCTTTAGTATTTATCGTAAGAAGATTGTTCGAGGTGTTCCTGTTAGTCAGCCAGATGGTTATCACCTGCATATGTTGATTTATAAGAGAGTGGTCAAATGTAAGGCTCTTAAAAATAATAAAATAATGTGTAATAGCATGACATCCCCATATGTATGGGCGCTATCCTTAGTTGGAATTATTCCTGCTGTTGTTTGGTATAACAATCAAACAGTGCTTATTATTTGGGCATTTATATTTATGGCAACTTACACGATTATTTATCGTCGAATTGTTCATTTCAAGTTTAAATTTAAAAAGTAATTATTATGAAAATATTAGTAACAGGTGGAGCAGGCTATATTGGCTCCCATACTTGCATTGAGCTGATTAAGGCCGACTACGAAGTTGTTGTGGTTGACAATCTTTGCAGCTCTTCATTAGAATCTTTGAAGCGTGTTGAAAAGTTGGCTAATAGTGACATTCCTTTTCATAAGGTGGATGTGCGTGACAAAGCTGCACTGACACAAGTATTTGAACAATATTCAATTGATGGGGTGATTCACTTTGCAGGGCTTAAAGCTGTAGGTGAGTCAGTTGAGAAACCTATTGAGTATTATGATACCAATGTAGGTGGTACTTTTATTCTAGCTGACGTGATGCGTAAATTTGGTTGCAAGACGTTTGTATTTAGCTCATCTGCTACTGTGTATGGTGATCCGCATGTTGTACCTATTAAGGAAGATTTCCCATTGTCAGTAACGAATCCATACGGTCGATCAAAGTTAATGATTGAAGAGTTTTTTCAAGATGTATTTGTGGCAGACGATAGCTGGCATATAGCCTTACTAAGGTATTTCAATCCTATTGGCGCACACAAGAGTGGATTAATAGGTGAAGATCCAAATGATATTCCTAATAATCTAATCCCATATATTTCACAAGTGGCGACTGGTAAGTTAGAAAAGCTCAGTGTATTTGGCGGAGACTACGATACACCTGATGGTACAGGTGTGCGTGATTATATACATGTGGTAGATTTAGCTAAAGGCCATGTTAAAGCATTACAAGCATTAGAAAATAAGCCACAAATATTAACAGTCAATTTAGGCACGGGTAATGGATATTCCGTACTTGATATGGTTAAGGCTTTTGAGAAGGCTTCAGGTAAAGATGTGCCTTATCAAATAGTTGGCAGAAGGCCTGGTGATATAGCTACTTGCTATGCTGATCCTGCCTACGCAGTAGAAAAACTTGGGTGGAGTGCTGAATACGAGCTTGATGAGATGTGTGAAGATACTTGGCGTTGGCAGTCACAAAATCCAGATGGATACTCTAGGCATAAGTAATGTTAAATTGAGTTATTTGAAAAATGGGGTATTTTGATTGATATTAAACTAATACTGTTAACCATTTCAAAAGTTATAAAAAATGAAGGTAGTCAGGAACTTCTTGAGAATGTTGAAAAAGATATGCAAAGAATTAATAAAAAGGTTGAATAATGTCATTGAAATATGAAGTTTTAGACAATATGGGAAGCCTCCTTGGAGATGCATTTTATTTACTAGACTCGGAAAAGTTTAGTCAAAATTTCGATGAATTTTTATCGTTATTTAGCGCTATTTATCCTAAGACAAATATTGGTTATTCTTATAAGACTAATTACACACCTAAGTTGTGTAAGCTAGTTGATGAGAAGGGTGGGTATGCAGAAGTTGTATCTGAAATGGAATATGATCTGGCAGTTAAGATAGGTGTTGACCCTAAAATTATTATTGTTAATGGCCCTTATAAGACTAAGAAGGTATTAGAGAAATTTATATTAGGCGGGAGTATTGTTAATTTAGACTCTTACATAGAGGTTGAGTTACTTAAAGAGATTGCACAAAGTTATTCTTCTAGGCAGTTGAAAGTAGGACTTAGATGTAATTTTGAAATTAATGATACGTTAATCTCTCGATTTGGTTTTGATGTAGAGAGTGATAGCTTTATGCGTATTTTTTCTCAGATAAGCGATATTGATAATATTACAATTGAGGGAATCCACTGTCATTTTTCGAATAGAGATTTACAATCTTATGACTATAGGGCAGATAAGATTCTAGAATTGGCTCAAAAGTTATTTACCGTGCCACCAAAGTATATCGATATTGGCGGAGGTTTCTTTGGAAAAATGAGAAAGTGTTTAAAGGCTCAATTTAGTACACCAACTGTTGAGTATGATGCTTATGCCAGTCTTATTGCAACTAAATTTAAAACAGCGTATCAAGATTATAGTGATGATGAAAAGCCAACGTTAATTCTTGAGCCTGGTAGTGCGATTGTGGCTGATACAATGTATTTTGTCGCCAAGGTTATAGATGTAAAGAAAGTTAGAGGTAGAAATATTGCCACTTCTTCAGGTAGTAAGTTTAATATGGGGTTGTTGACTTCTGTTATTAATATGCCTATGGACGTTTATAGTAGTAACAAAGCCCAGGCACAATATGAAGAAATTGATATTGTTGGCTTTACTTGTATTGAGAATGATTGCCTCTATAAAGGTTATAGCGGATGGATAGGTGTAGGCGATTATTTAGTGTTTAGCAATGTGGGCTCATACTCAATTGTGTTTAAGCCACAATTTATTATGCCGAATGTGCCAGTGATTGAATATAGTGAAACTATAGGCGATTACGAGATAATTAAGCGACAAGAGACAATGGAAGATGTCTTTTCAACGTTCATAATTTAGAGGATATAATGTCGAAGAATGAAAGGCTAATATGGTTTAAAGGTGACATGGTTACCATTGAGAATGCAAAGATCAATGTGTTGTCTCCTACCTGTCAGTTTGGCGCTAACGTATTTGAGGGGTTGAGAGCTTATTGGAATATCTCTGAAAAACAGTTGTATGTTTTTAGACTGTCAGAACACACAAATAGATTGCAGAATTCTATGAAGATGTTAGGGTTTGAGACTGAATTTACTAATGTATTTCTACAGCAAAGTGTAATTGACATTATTCAGGCGAACAACTTTCAAGAAGATTTGGTGTGTCGACAAACTGTATTTTTAGATGGATTTGGTAATTGGTCTGCAACGGGCCCAGTGGAAATGTTTATTGCGCCAATGGCTAAAGGTAGATATTATGAATTGACACAGGGAATCAATGTTTGCATTAGCTCCTGGGAAAGAATCAATGAAAAGTCTCTCTCGCCCAAGATTAAAATGGGTGCAAATTACATGAATAGTCGAATGGGGCAATTGGAAGCGGTTCGTAATGGATATGATTCGGCGATATTTTTGAACCAAGAAGGTACAGTGTCCGAAGGTCCTGGCTCTTGTGTATTTATTGTGAAAGATGGTGTACTTATCACTCCACCACTAACAGCTTCTATATTAGAAAGCATTACACGCTCTACTATCATTGACATTGCAAGGGATGATCTAGATTTAGAGGTGATTGAAAGGGATGTTGAGAAGAGTGAGCTGTACATAGCTGACGAAGTATTTATGTGTGGAACTGCAGTTGAGATTGTGCCCGTGTTTAGCGTAGATAAAGTCCAAGTTGGGCAGGGTGCAGAAGGGGGAGTCACTTTAAGTATTAAGAATTTGTATCTTCAAATTGTTCGCGGCAAAGTTAAGAAGTATAAGAAGTGGTTGACTCCTGTATACGGTAGTTAAAAAATGGATTTAATTTTTATTACAAATGACTCAGACTTGGCTGTTTCTGCACAAAGTGCTGGCGTTGATAGGGTGATGGTTGATCTTGAGATATTAGGAAAGCAAGATAGGCAAGGACATTTAAATACAGTTATTTCAAACCATTCATTAGAAGATGTTGGGCGCATAGGTTCGGTGTTAAATGTTTCAAAGTTATTAGTGCGAGTTAATCCTATTAACGAACAATCTAAACTGGAGATTGATAGTGTCATTGAGCAGGGCGCAGATATTATTATGTTGCCTATGTTTAAATCTGCTTTAGAAGTTGAGGCTTTTGTCCAATTAGTGAATGGCAGAGTAACAACTTGCTTATTACTTGAAACCCAAGAGGCCGTAACAGAGATTGATAACATCCTATCTGTCAAAGGTATTGATGAAATTCACATCGGTTTAAATGATTTACATTTGTCAATGGGCCTAAGTTTTATGTTTGAGGCGCTAGCGAATGGTGTTCTGGATAAGTTAAATAAAAAAATTATTAAAGCAAAAGTAAAATTCGGATTTGGCGGTGTGGCCAGATTAGGTGGCGGCAATCTTGATGCGTCGTTAATTCTATCCGAACACATTAGACTTGGCTCTAGTATGGTGATATTAGCTAGAGATTTTAAAGAAAAAGGTGTGGATATTAATGCAGAAGTTTGTAAAATTCGTAAATACTTAAACGAACCGAAAAGTATTGAAGTTTTGGCAAATAATCAACGTCTTACTTACGAAAAAATTAATCACATTGTAAATAAAATCAAAAAACCTCTCAGGGGTTCATAGGTAGTTAATTACGCCACTTTCTGATTTTGTTGTTTTATGTCGACTATGAATTGCTTAGATAAGGAGCTTGTAAGTAATAAATTTATTCAATAATTAGCCAATTTCTATCATTCCAGCTTTGAAGATATCTCATTGTACTAGTTTCTGATTTCCAGCCGCCTCTGAGCATAATTTTCTCCAGAGGGATATTTTTGTCTAATAGGTCAAGTGCGGCACCAACTCTAAATGAATGACCTGATAGCTCTCCAATTTTATTCAGGCCGGCTTGTTTTTGAAGGCTCTTTAAAATATGATTAATTGATGCAGGAGTGATAGAAGACTTGGTAGAGTGATTTCGTTTGAAGCTTCTAAGAATATAGCCACTATCTTGATCAATTGCTAGTGACCAGCTTAAGGTCATTTCAGAGAGTTCGCCTGATATTGGAATTATTTTCCCTTGATTGTATTGATCAGTTTTAGAGTGTCGAAGTAGGAGTGCATGCTTATGATTGCCATGATGTTGTAAGTCTTCAAATTTAAATTGACATATTTCAGAGCGTCGACGCATGGTTTCATAGCCGAGTTGTAGGAGCAGCTTATTTCTAAGGCCGACTATATCTTCAGAACAAACATTTTTAAGTTTTGTTAGAATGTCATAAGTTAGAGGTGTTGCTTGTTTTTGGGGCTTTCCAAATTTTCTTCGAAGTTTTTTAATGGTAAGTATTACTACAGGTTCTTTTGTGGGGTTGGTGCTTTTAGTGAGATTGAATATACTACTAAGGCTAGCTATTCGCCTTTGAATGGTTGCAACAGTTAGGCTTTCACCCATCTGCAGGATGTAGTCTGCAAATTTATCTTCATGAATATTAAAGGGATCGTATTGATATTTGTGACACCAGTTGGAATAATGCATATAATCTGATCTATAAGATCTAATTGTATTGGGCGCATAAGCACCCTCTAAAGAATCGAACAGGAGATTTATTTTATGCATTTTATATTCCAATTGGTATTTTAAATACCATTATATACCATCTTTATGATTTCATCTAAACAAATTAAAGCTGCACGTGC
>Ga0233441_1001164_pt1 | contig 24975 bp, 20 predicted proteins | sample SI_123_September_4_FD_182781 | JGI IMG/M metagenome (GOLD analysis project Ga0233441, IMG submission 182781) | Seawater microbial communities from Saanich Inlet, British Columbia, Canada - SI_123_September2016_135_MG | ecosystem: Environmental > Aquatic > Marine > Inlet | place: Canada: British...
GATCACCCAGAACCCCGGCTTGTTCTGGGGCATCATCGCCAGCATGTATATCGGCAACATCATGTTGCTGATCCTCAATCTGCCGCTGATCGGGATGTGGGTGCAGTTGCTGAAATTGCCCTACAATGTGCTGTTTCCGATGATCCTGCTGTTCACCATCGTTGGCGTCTATTGCAGCAGCAATAATGTCTTCGATGTCTACGTCATGGTGGGCTTTGGCGTCATCGGCTATCTGATGCGGAAATTCGGGTACGAGCCGGCCCCATTGGTTCTGGCGTTCGTGTTGGGGCCGCTGCTGGAGAACAATCTGCGCAAGTCCCTGATCCTGTCGCAGGGCGATCTGATGACCTTCGTGCAGCGTCCGATCTCGGCGATCTGCCTGGTGGCGGCTGCGATCCTGCTGATCGGGCCGTTGCTGCCGTCGCTGCGGAAGAAGCGCGAACTGGTCGCGCTGGATGAGGGGGCCTGACGGCTAGTGTGGTGGTCCGCAAGTCCGCATCACCGTTACCGCACCCTCTGTTTGCGGACTTGCGAACCAAAGCCACTAGAATCATATCTGCTAGTGTCCTTTCGAATCTGAAGTTCGCTATGGGAGCTGCTGCAGCATGAAGCGAACTTCGGATTCGGGACACTCGCGAAAGGAACTTTTGCCACGTTCCGGCGTCATCATGGCTGCGGCACAGGGGAGTGCCGTTTCCAGCCCATGATTGAAGCGAATGATGTTCGATCCAGAGAGAGTTCGGCAAAACGACTTGCGCGGTGGCAGGTCGCCCTGGAGCCAGCGGCTCGTGCAGCCCGTCCGTCCCTTCGTCGACCGGGATTTCCGCTGCGAGATTCTGGTTGTCGGCGCGGGCATCACAGGGTCGCTGGCGGCCGAGCATCTCGCCGCGCAGGGCCATGAGGTCTGCATCATCGACCGGCAGCGCCCCGGCCTTGGCAGTACGACCGCCAGCACGGCCATGCTGTTGTGGGAGATCGACAGCTCCCTGAACGATCTTACAGCGATGTATGGATTCGAGCGCGCCGCAGGCATCTATCGCCGGAGCTTTGGCGCGGTTAGCGGGCTGGCCGAACTGGTGAACACGCACAGCCTTGCCTGCGGCATGCGCCACAAGCGCTCGCTTTACCTTGCGGCAGGAAAGGTCGGCGCGCGCGAACTGAAAACCGAACACGAGCTTCGCATGCGCGCCGGGCTGCCCGGGGAGTATCTTGATCACCTGACCCTGCTGGAGAAGTTCGGCCTCTACCGGGAGGCTGCGATCCATTCGATAGGTTCGGCGGATGCGGACCCGTTGTTGCTGTGTCAGGCGTTGCTGAATGTGGCGACGATGCATGGCACCAGGATATTCGATGCCAGTGCCGAAAATTATGACAACAGCGGGCAGGCGGTCATCGTCGAACTCGACAGCGGCCACCTCATTGAGGCGAAGCACGTCGTCCTCGCCACCGGCTACGTGATGCCGGATTTTCTTGACTCCAGTCTTCACAAGATTTCATCGAGTTGGGCGGTCGCAACGCCCCCGCAGCCTGCCAGCGCAATTTGGCGCGACGGCGCGCTGATCTGGGAAGCCTCGGAGAATTACAGTTACGCACGCACGACGAACGACAACCGGATCATCATGGGCGGCGAGGACGACGATCAGGTGATCGAGCCGGAAGCGCGCGACCGGTTGATGCCGGCGAAGGCGGAGGCTCTCCTGCACAGGCTTAACGGGCTGTGGTCGCATGCAGAGCCGGTCGCGGAGTTTGTCTGGTCAGGCGCGTTCGGAACGACAACCGATGGTCTGCCGCTGATCGGGCGCGTTCCCGGTCATCCGCGCATTCACGCAGCTTTCGGTTACGGCGGCAACGGCATCACCTACAGCTATCTCGCGTCGCGGATGATCGCGGCATCGATTGCCGGCAACGATCAGCCGTGGTTCGACGATTTCGCCATCGATCGCGATGCGCCGGAGGCAACTCCATAGCCGCAACGAAAAACCCCGGCGCGAGGTCGGGGTTCATCGAAGCAATTCGGCTTGGGCCTAGCCGCCTTTGCCCTTTTCCTTGAAGTATTTCATCGCGCCGGGATGGAACGGCACCGGGGAGCGGTCCTGCACCTGGTTGTCCAGCGAGAAGCTCTCCGCTTCCTTGTGCACGGCAACGATATCGGCCTTCTTCTCCACCAGCGTCTTGACGATGTTGTAGGCTTCGTCATTGCTCATCTTGTCGCCGGTGACGATGATGTTCCAGACCTCGGCCATCTTGTTGTCGACGTCGTAGCCTGGATACGATCCGGCCTTGATGATGCCCGCGCTGTAGAGCTTGCCGTACTTCGCGTTCATCTTTTCCACGGTGTCGGCGTGATCGATCAGCTTGAGCTTGACGCCCGGTGTGGCTGCGAGGTCCGTCACCGAGGCTGTCGGAATGCCGCCAACCCAGAAGAACGCGTCAATCTTGCCGTCCTTGATGGCGTTGACGGATTCGGCGACGCCGAGACGCTCGCGCTTCATGTCCTTGTCCTTGTCGAGACCGGCAGCCTCGATAACACGGAACGCCATGACTTCGGTCGCGCCGCCGGGTGAGCCGGTGGAGACGCGCTTGCCCTTGAGGTCGGCCATGGTCTTGATGCCGGTGCTCTCGACGGTCACGACATGCATGCGGTTCGGATAGACGACGAGAAGTGCCTGCAGCGGAATCTTTCCGCTCTTGAACTTGTCTTCGCCCTTGTAGGCGTCGAGCGCCGCGTCGGCCATCGTGAAGCCGAGTTCGTTTTTCCCGGTGCCGATGAGCTTGAGGTTGTCGATAGAACCGCCGGTGACTTCGGCTGTAGCCTGCACGTTCGGCAGGTTCTTCGACAGCACGTTGGCGATGGCGCCGCCGAGCGGATAATATACGCCGCCGGTACCGCCTGTTCCGATCGCCATTGTCTTCTGCTGTGCGTGGGCAGTCAGCGCCAGCCCAGCGGACAACGCGACGGCAAGCACCGCAGCGATTTTTGTTGTTCTTTTCATTCCAGTTCTCCCTGTTGAATCTTCAGGCCGGTCGTTGAAGCGCCGGCCCCTTTGCCTGCCATAACAATACCCCCAATCCGATCAGGACGCCGGGTACATAAGTATAAGAGATATCGCGACCAATCGCCGCTTCGATCAGTGCTTCGATCAGGCTCGGAAACACGAGCAGGAGACCGGACAGCACCAACAGTCCGCGCTCGATCAGGGTGGTATGCCGGAGGACCCAGCCTTGCGCTGCGGCCGCTAGCGCCATCAAACCGAGCGTGGTCTTGAGGGTGATTTCGAAGATGTCGACCCACGAACCACCCTTAGGAATGTTGAGCAGCAGTCCAACGCCCTGCGGGTCGAGCACGAACACGAATGGCACCAGGAATGCCGGCAGCGTATATTTCCACGATTGCAGCGTGGTCTTGTAGGGATCGCCGCCGGTGATGGCGGCTGCCGCGAACGGCGAGAGCGCGGTCGGCGGCGAGACCTCCGAGAGCACCGCGTAATAGAAGATGAACATATGCGCGGCGTAGTCCGGCACGCCGAGCTTGATCAGGGCAGGGGCCGCGATCACCGCGCAGATGATGTAGGACGCGGTGACAGGTACGGCGAGGCCGATGATCCAGACGATCAGCGACGTGTAGATCGCCGTCAGCAGCAGACTGCCGCCGGCGTAAGAAATCACGATCGACGAGAACTTCAGGCCAAGGCCGGTCAGAGTGACGATGCCGACGACGATGCCGGCGCACGCGCAAGTGGTTGCGGCATTCAGTGCGCCGATCGAGCCGTCAGCCAGCGCACGCTTCAGCTTCGGCGGCATCAGCGCTGTGTCCTTGCGCAGGAAGCTGAGCAGGAACGTTGTGATGATCGCATAGAACACCGACAATGCCGGCGAGTAGCCGATCACCATGAAGACCACGACGGCGACGAGCGAGATGAAGTGGAAGCCGTAGCGCTTGGTCATTGCGCCGAGCGACATCTCCGGTGTGAAGTTGACGTCACGCGCATGGAAGCGCTTGGCGTCGAGTTCGACCATGATCAGCAGCGAGAGATAATAGAGACAGGTCGGGATGGTGGCCATCCAGATCACGTCGAGATAGCTGATCTTGAGAAACTCCGCGATCAGGAACGCCGCAGCGCCCAGCACTGGCGGCGACAGGATGGCGCCGAGCCCGCCCGCGGCGAGAAGGCCGCCGGCCGCGTTTTTCTCGAAGCCGGCCTTCTTCATCATCGGATACGCGACTGTGCCGATCATCACGGTCGTGGCGACGCCAGATCCCGACGGCCCGCCGAGCAAGAACGACGACAAGACCACGGTGCGTCCGGCGCTGTTCGGCTTGCCGCCCATCATCGCCAGCGAGAAGTCGATGAAGAATTTTCCGGCGCCCGATTGCTGGAGAAACGCCCCGAAGATCGTGAACAGGATAATGAGTGTCGCGGACACATCGACAGCGACGCCAAAGATGCCCTCGAGCGTGATGAAGAGGTGGCCAACAAGCCGCGACAGATCGTAAGCGCGATGTGTCCAGGGCGCGGGGAAATATGGACCGAGCATCGCGTAGGCGATGAACAAGATGGCGACCACGGGCATGATCGCGCCGGTGGTGCGGCGTGTCGCTTCGAGGACGAGGACGATGAAAATCACGCCGACGATCACGTCCCAGCGGTCGGGCGTCGTGGCGCGGTCGGTGAAATCGTCGCCGCCCCACAGAGCGTAAACGATGGTTGCGATGGCGAGAATGCCGGGAAGTACGTCCCACCAGCGCACGCGGTTACGGAAGCGCGCGGCCAGCGGAAACAGCAGGAAGGAGAGCAGCAGCGTGAACGCGACGTGGGTGTAGCGAAGCTCCTGCGTCGGAACGATCGCGTAGGCCGCATAGAGATGAAACAGGCTCATCGCGATGGCGATGTAGGTGACAGCCTGGCCCGCCAGCCCGCCGAGCCTGTTGGTCGCGCCTTCATCCGCTTCGATGAATTCCTCAGCCTTGCGCAAAGCCTCATCGGAAATGACCGTCGGGTCATTGCCCGGCGGTGAATTTACCGTGGTCATAGCATCTCCCCCTCGTGGCCCTGTTTCATTGCGGGCCTTAGCGGCCTTCCCGCTTGGGCGGGGGCCATTCGTTGGTGCGCATTGAGGCGGGTTTGCCCGATTTAGGCAAGACCTCGTTCTGGGAACGATGAGAGATCAACACCCAAAGGGCAAAGCCTGCTTTCGGGCAGGCGCGGAGAGGAGGCGCGGAACAATTCACATGGCAGGAACGTCGCTATGGTCAGCCACTGGCTGCCTGTATCTGCCGTTCTTGAACAATGTGCTGCGCGGTGTGATCCAGACGTGCCAAGAGGCGAAGGCCGGATGCCGCGATTGTGGCTGAAATGCGCACTGCATTGCAGCAAATCCAGTTGACTTTAGGCTAAGTGAGTGCTTACTCACGCCGCATGAGCACCCTCAGACTCACATGAGCACCCTCAGACTCACAGGCGATCTCCGCCGGGAGCAGATCCTGGAGGCGGCCAAAGGTTGTTTCGCCCTGTACGGTTTTGCAGGGACGACGACGCGAAGTGTCGCGCGTGCCGCAGGTATCTCGGAGGGACTGCTGTTCAAGCATTTCCCTACTAAAGCCGCACTCTATGCAGAGATACTTGCGGAGGCCTGCGAGGCTGATCCGGAATTGCTTCGGCTGCGCGAGCTGAAGCCCTCGACGGAGACGCTCGTCATTTTGATCCGCGAGATGGTCGTGCATTTCATGCGCGCTCCGGACGAGCCGGATCAGGAAGATGCGCAGCGAATCAGGCTGTTGATCTCGAGCCAGTTGAACGACGGTGAATTTGCAAGGGTGCTCTATGACAAGATCGGAGATCTGATCGGTCCCATCTTTAATGCCTCGCTTGAAAGCGCCATCGCTACTGGTGACGCGGAGCGAGTGGAGGGTGAACCGCTCAATCTTTTCTGGTTCGCGCATCAAATTGTTCACATGATTGCCCTGACAAGGCTTCCCGCGACTCCCTCGCTGGACTATCCAAGTGCGCCGGACTTCGAACGTTATATTTGCCAGTTCATTCTTCGGGGAATCGGAATGAACAGCCAGGCTATCGCTTCTTATTTGGATACCGTTCCACCGCTCTCGGATGCGGCGGTCCGGATTGCGGAAAGTGCATAAACATGGACGCCAAGAGCTCACCCTCTCATCAAACGCCTTCGTCAGGCGAGAAGATCCCGCATAAGCCGGTGCGCATGCGGCGTTGGATGATCATCATTGGCGGCGCACTCGTGCTGTTGCTGGTGGTTATTGTCGGCTTCAATCATCTGCGCAGCGAAGGCATCAAGAAATTCTTCGCCAGCATGAAGCCGCCACCGACCAATGTCAGTGCTGTCGAAGCCAAGTCGGAAGTGCTGCCGAATCTGCTGACAGGCGTAGGCGATCTCGCCGCGGTTCATCAGGTCAACGTCACGACTGACGTCAGCGGCCGTGTCACCGAGATTTTGTTCACGGCAGGCACGAAAGTGAAGGCGGGCGATCCGCTTATCCAGATTTTCGATGCCCCCGACCAGAGCGATCTTGCCAGCTACAAGGCACAGACGCTTGCGGCCTCGCTGGCGCTCGATCGCGCCAAGGCGCTGGCGGCGAAGAGTTTCGGCCCGCAGGCAACGGTCGATCAGTCGCAGGCGGCTTTCGATCAGGCTCAGGCGGCGGTTGCCAAGACCGAAGCGATCATTTCGCAAAAGCGGATCAAGGCGCCGTTCGACGGCGATCTCGGTGTGCGTATGGTCGAACTCGGTCAGTATCTGAGCGCCGGAACGCAGATCGTCTCGTTGACCGATCTGTCACAGCTGTTCCTGAACTTCACGGCGACTGAAAAGGACCGCGCGGTTCTCAATGTCGGTCAGACCGTTCGCATCGTTGTGGACGCCTATCCGGGCAGGACCTTCGAGGGCAGGATCACAACCATTGAGCCGCAGATCAGCGCCGACACCCGCAACGTAAGGATTCAGGCCACGCTGGCGAACCCGGATCGTATCCTGCAGCCCGGCATGTTCGCGACCACGACGGTTGAACTGCCGCCGAAGCCGGCGGTGGTCACGGTGCCTGAGACCGCCGTCGACTACACCCTCTACGGCGATTCCGTCTGGCTGATCACCGAAACCAAGGATGCGGACGGGAAAGCATCGCTGAAGACGGACCGGACCTTTGTGAAGACCGGTCCTCGTGTTCACGGGCGGGTCGTCATTTTGAGTGGGGTAAAGCCGGGCGACCGTGTTGTCGCTGTTGGACAGCTCAAGCTGCAGTCCGGCTCGGCCGTCGCGATCTCGGCCGATCCGCCGCCACCGATTCCCGCGCAGCCGCCGCGCAATTGATTTTTTAACGGAGCGCCGCTCATGGCCTTCACTGATATCTTCATCAAGCGGCCGGTGCTGTCGCTTGTCGTCAGCCTGCTGATTCTGCTGATCGGTTTCCAGGCGGCGACGCATCTGGGAATTCGTCAGTATCCCAAGCTGTCGAACACCGTCGTCACGATCACGACGTCCTATCCCGGCGCGTCGCCTGACCTGATGCAAGGCTTCATCACGCAGCCGATCGAGCAGGCGGTGGCCTCGGCGGAAGGCGTGGATTACATCACGTCGTCCTCGGTGCAGGGCCTGAGCACGATCACGGTCTACGTCAAGCTTAACGTCGATCCGAATTCGGCGCTGACCGAAGTCAGTTCGAAGGTAAGCTCGGTCAGGTATCTGATCCCGAGAGAATCCAACGATCCCGTCATCACCAAATCGACCGGCCAGACTACGGCGGTGATGTATCTCGGCTTCGCCAGCGATGAACTGAGCGGACCGCAGATTTCCGACTATCTCGCGCGCGTGGTGCAGCCGATTCTGGCGACGGTCGATGGCGTTGCCTCGGCCGATATTCTCGGCGCGCAAACGCTGGCCACCCGTATCTGGCTCGATCCGGCACGTATGGCCGGCCGCAATGTGTCGCCCGACGATGTCCAGGCGGCCATCAGGGCCAACAACTTCCAGGCCGCCGCCGGTCAAACTAAGGGGTACTTCATCGTTTCGAACGTGACGACCAATACCGATCTGACCAGTATCGAGCAGTTCAAGCGGATGACCGTGAAGGCCAAGGATGGCGGCTTCGTCAGGCTTGAGGATATCGCGACCGTTGAACTGGGGGCGCAGAGTACGGATTCCAGCGTGTCGCTCAGCGGCCAGCAGGCCATCTTCATCGGCGTGCAGTCGACCCCGCAGGGCAACCCGCTGAACATCGTGAAGGGCGTGCGCGCGCTTTTCCCGGAAATTGAACGCAATCTGCCGCCGTCGCTGAAAATGCGGGTGGCTTACGATTCGACCAAGTTCATCCAGTCGTCGATCGACGAGGTACGCAACACCCTGCTCGAAGCGGTCGTCATCGTGGTCGTCGTGATCTTCCTGTTTCTGGCCTCGCTGCGCTCAGTCATCATTCCGGTCGTCACCATTCCGCTATCGCTGGTCGGCGCCTGCATCCTGATGTTGGCGATGGGCTTTACGCTCAACTTGCTGACGCTGTTGGCGATGGTGCTTGCCATCGGACTTGTGGTCGACGACGCCATTGTCGTGGTCGAAAACATCCATCGGCATCTGGAGGAGGGCAAATCGCCCGTTGAAGCCTCTCTGATAGGCGCGCGGGAAATCGTCGGCCCGGTCATCTCGATGACCATCACGCTGGCGGCCGTGTACGCGCCGATCGGATTCCTCGGCGGTTTGACCGGTGCATTGTTCCGTGAATTCGCGTTTACGCTCGCGGGGTCTGTGATCATCTCCGGCGTCGTCGCTTTGACGCTATCGCCGATGATGTGCTCGGTGTTGCTCAAGAGCGGCAGCGGCCACGGCCGCTTTGCCAAGATCGTCGATAACGTATTCGGCAAGGTGACTCGCTGGTATGGGCGCAAGCTCGACCGGTCGCTCGACTACCGTCCGATCACCGTTCTTTTCTGCGCGACCATCCTGTTCCTTGTCGGCTTCATGTACATGAACACCAGCAAGGAGCTGGCGCCGGAAGAAGATCAGGGCATCCTCTTCTCGGTGACCAAGGCGCCGCAATACGCCAATATCGACTACAGCAACTATTACGGCACCAAGCTCGACAAGGCGTTCGGGAGCTTCCCCGAAACCGATCTGCGCTTTATCATTAACGGCATCAGCGGACCTGCCAATGGCATCGCCGGCATGATCCTGAAGCCGTGGGATGAGCGGACGCGGTCGTCGCTTGCACTGAAGCCTTTGGTTCAGGCCAAGTTGAGCGAGATCGAGGGCGTCAACGCGTTCGCGTTCAACCTGCCGCCGTTGCCGGGTGGACCGGGCGGCTTGCCGGTCCAAATGGTGATCAGCACCACGAGCGGATTCCAGGCTGTTTTCGAGCAGATGGAAAAGCTAAAGAAGGCGGCGCGCGAGAGCGGTCTCTTCATCGTGGCCGACAGCGATCTGGCGTTCAACCAGCCGGTGGTGCGCGTCAACATCGACCGGTCGAAAGCCAACGATCTCGGTATCAATATGGCGGCGGTCGGTACCACGCTGTCGACACTGCTTGGAGGCAACTACGTCAATCGGTTCAACCTGGAAGGGCGCTCCTATCAGGTGATCCCACAGGTGCCGCGTGATCTTCGACTCTCGCCGGAATCGCTGGAGAAGTATTACGTGGCCACGACGGGCGGCCGGCAGGTTCCGCTCTCGACCATTGTCAGCATCGAAACCATGACCAATCCGAACGCGCTGACGCATTTCAACCAGTTGAACTCGGCGACCTTCCAGGCTGTGCCGATGCCGGGCGTCACGGTCGGCCGGGCCGTTGAATTCCTCGAGGAGCAGGCCAAGCAACTGCCCGCGGGCTTCAGCCGCGACTTTCTCGCGGATTCGCGGCAATACGTGCAGGAAGGAAACCAGCTCGCCGTCACCTTCGTGTTTGCGCTCATCATCATCTTCCTGGTGCTGGCGGCGCAGTTCGAAAGTCTCCGCGACCCGCTGGTCATTCTGATCTCAGTGCCGATGGCGATCTCGGGGGCGTTGATTCCGCTGTACTTCGGACTTGCGACAATCAACATCTACACGCAGGTTGGCCTGGTGACGCTGATCGGACTGATCAGCAAGCACGGCATCCTGATGGTGGAGTTCGCCAACGAGCTTCAGTTGAAGGAGGGGCTGGATCGTAGAACGGCGATTGAACACTCCGCGCGGGTCCGGTTACGGCCGATCCTGATGACAACTGCGGCAATGGTCGCCGGTCTGCTGCCGTTGCTGACGGCCAGCGGTGCCGGCGCGGCGAGCCGCTTCTCCATCGGCCTCGTCGTCGTCGCGGGCATGACGATCGGTACGCTGTTCACGCTGTTCGTGCTGCCCGCGGTGTACACCATGATCGCGACCGATCACCGGGCGGCGGCAGGCTCCGAACGCGCCAAGGACATCGAGAAGTACGAACTCAGTCTGACCTGACACGCTGATATGAATGTCGCGGCGATTGTACGCTCCCTTCGCAGGAGTGTATGATCGCTACGATCATGCTGACGGTTCGCAACCTCACCAAATCCTATCGGACGTCGGAGGAGCAGCTTGCTGTTTTACGCGGCGTCGATCTTGCGCTGGCCGCTGGCGAGAGTGTGGCGCTCACCGGCGAATCCGGCAGTGGCAAGAGCACCCTTCTTCATCTGATTGCGGGCCTCGACAAAGCGGATAGCGGCGAGGTCTGGCTCGACGGTGCGCTGGTTTCCGACCTGTCCGATAGCGACCGTGCAGCCATGCGGCGTGACCGGCTCGGCCTCGTATTCCAGCAGTTCAACCTGATCCCAAGCCTTCAGGTTGGCGACAACCTCGCATTTCAGGCGCGGATTGCGGGACGCCATGATCCCGTGTGGCAGGACGAGTTGGTGCGGCGGCTCGGGTTGAGCGCGCTGCTCGGCCGCTATCCAGAGCAGCTGTCCGGCGGGCAGCAGCAACGGGTGGCGATCGGGCGGGCGCTGGCGATCAAGCCGTTGGTGCTGCTGGCCGACGAACCGACCGGAAATCTCGACGAGCAGACCGCTGACGATGTGCTGGCGCTAGCGCGCGATCTGGTCACGCGCACAGGCTGCGGATTTCTCATGGTGACGCACAGCGAGCGGCTCGCCGCGACACTCGACCGGCGGGTCCATCTCACCGCGGGGCGGATCACATGATGCGTCCGTTGTGGATTCTCGTGGGTCTGTTGAGCTACTGGAAGCGGCACCGGATGCAACTGGCCACCTTGCTGGTCGGATTGATCTCAGCCACCGCGCTGTGGAGCGGGGTGCAGGCGCTTAACCAGCAGGCGCGCAGCAGTTATGACCGCGCCGCGGCGACATTCGGCGGCGGCAACACCGCGATGCTGGTCGGCCGCGATAGTCCATCGTTCCCGCAGCAACTCTTCGTCGATTTGCGCCGCGCCAACTGGCTGGTGTCGCCGGTGGTGGAAGGCCGCATCCTGATCAGTGGACGCGCATTCCGGCTGCTCGGCATTGAACCCGTGTCCCTGCCTGCGGGCGCGGGGCCTGCGCCGGACATTGGCCAGACGAATTTGCAGACGTTCCTCATGCCGCCGGGACAAACGCTGGTTGCGCCGGAGACATTGTCCGACCTGAAGCTGCCTGAGGGGGCATCGCCGGTGATCGGCGGCGCGACATCGCTGCCGCCGCTGGCTGTTCAGGATAATCTCGCGCCGGGTGTTCTCGTGGTCGATATCGGGATTGCGCAGCGCATTCTCAAAATGCCAGATCAGGTGTCGCGGCTTTTGGTCGGCGGGAAGGGCGGTGACAAACGGCCGCCGCTTGAGCAGGTCGTCGGCGACAAGCTGCGATTGACGGAAGCGGGCGCGCCGAGCGACCTTGAGCGACTCACCAGCAGTTTTCACCTGAATCTTACGGCATTCGGCTTACTGTCGTTCGTCGTCGGTCTCTTTATCGTTCATTCCGCGATCGGGCTTGCGTTCGAGCAGCGGCTGCCGATGCTGCGGACGATGCGCGCCTGCGGCGTGTCGGCCCGTGCGCTCACCTTGGTGCTGGTGGTTGAACTCGTATCGCTGGCGATTGTGTCAGGCATTGTCGGGTTGATCTGCGGTTACCTCGTCGCGGCGCTTCTACTGCCCGACGTCGTCGCGAGCCTGCGCGGTCTGTATGGCGCGCAGGTTCCGGGACAGCTCGCGCTGAAAGCAAGCTGGTGGCTGTCCGGTCTTGGCATGAGCATTCTCGGCGCGCTGCTGGCGGCGGGTGCCGGGCTCTATCGCGTCTATCGTCTTCCGGTTCTGGCTGCTGCTCAGCCCTATGCCTGGCAACAGGAGCAGCAGCGATGGCTAAAGCGGCAAGGCGTGCTCGCGTTGGCGGTCGTGCTCGCTGCTGCAGGAGTTTTCTACCTCGGAGATTCCCTCACATCGGGATTTCTGGTGTTGGCGGGATTGCTGCTGGCGGCGGCGTTGGCGTTGCCGGTGCTTCTCGGTGCGGTGCTGAACTTCGGGCAGCGTGGCACGGTCCGTCCGCTGGTCAAATGGTTCTGGGCTGACAGCCGCCAGCAATTGCCCGGATTGTCACTTGCGCTGATGGCGTTGCTGCTTGCGCTCGCGGTGAACGTCGGCGTCGGCACGATGGTGCAGAGTTTCTCGCGGACGTTCACCAACTGGCTTGATGACCGGCTCGCGGCCGAAGTTTACCTGAACGCAAACAGCGACGTGCAGGGTGCCGAGATCGTCGCGTGGCTGCGTCAGCGGTCTGAAGTTGAAGCGATTCTGCCAGCTTGGCGCACCGACGTCACGCTAGACACGCTGCCGGTGGAAGTTCTGGGTTTTGCCGATCACGCGACCTATCGCGAGCGCTGGCCGTTGCTGGAGTCAGTGCCTTACGTCTGGGACAAGGTACGCGCGGGAGAGGGGATGCTGGTCAGTGAGCAATTGGCGCGACGGCTCAAAGTCAATCTCGGCGATCGCCTGGTGCTTCCGGCTGCAACGGGGCCATGGCAGGTCGAGGTGGCGGGAATCTATCCCGACTACGGCAATCCAAAAGGCCAGATCGGGATCGATATCGACGCGCTCGCCAAACGATGGCCGGAGATCGCGCGGACGCGGTTCGGGTTGCGCGTCATGCCGGCGAAGGTGCCTGAACTCGTCGCGGCCATTCGCGAAAAATTCTGGCTCGATTCCAGCCGCCTGCTGGATCAGGCGACGCTCAAGGCCGAGTCCACCCGCATCTTCAATCGCACCTTCTCGGTGACGTCGGCGTTGAACGCCTTCACGCTCGGTGTCGCTGGTGTCGCGTTGCTTACGAGCCTCCTGACGCTCAGCAACAGCAGGTTGCCGCAACTGGCACCGCTTTGGGCGCTCGGATTGACGCGGCGACGGCTTGCGGGGATCGAGTTGCTGAAAACCATGTCGGTCGCGTTCATCACGGCACTGCTGGCGCTGCCGCTCGGAATTCTGGTGGCGTGGTGCTTGGTGGCGGTTGTGAACGTCAAGGCATTTGGTTGGCGCCTGCCACTGCATATCTTCCCAACGCAGTTGCTGGAACTTCTTGCGATTGCCATGCTGGCTGCGTTGCTGGCGACGTGCCTGCCGATTATCCGATTGATCCGGCTGCAACCCGCAGCCCTTGCGAAGATATTCGCCAATGAGCGCTGATATTCCCATCAGTCGCCGTGCATTCGTCGGCGGCGGCCTGTTTGCAACGCTCGGCGGCGGTCTCTCGCGCGCGCAGGGCTTTGCTGGACTGGGCGGCGAGAGCGAGGGATTTGCAGCAGTCGTGCCGGGCAAGGCGTTGGCGTTTCCTCGCGATCATGGTCCGCATCCGGATTACCGCATCGAGTGGTGGTATCTCACTGCGAACTTGAGAGACAGCAGTGGTGCGCAGTGGGGCGCGCAATGGACTCTGTTCAGGCAAGCGATAGCCCCCGGAGCGCAGCAGGACGGTTGGGCCAATCAGCAGATCTGGATGGGACATGCTGCTGTCACCGGCGCAACCACTCATTATTATGCGGAGAAATTTGCGCGCGGCGGTGTCGGTCAGGCGGGCGCGGAGGCGATGCCGTTTCGCGCCTGGATCGACTCATGGGAGATGCACGGACCAGAGGCCTTTAACGCACAGAACGTTGCGCCGCTCGCCGTCTCGGCATCTGGTTCGGATTTCAGTTACGCCTTAAATCTTGCAGCGGATCGCCCGCTGGTATTGCAGGGAGATGAGGGCTTCAGCAGGAAATCGGAGCGCGGGCAGGCGTCGTATTATTTCAGCCAGCCGTACTTCACAGCATCGGGCACGATCGCGCTGGGCGACAAACAGGTCGCCGTCACAGGCCGTGCATGGATGGACCGCGAATGGAGCAGCCAGCCGCTGGCGTCCGATCAGACGGGGTGGGACTGGTTTTCGCTGCATCTCGATTCCGGGGAAAAGGTCATGCTGTTTCGCCTTCGGCAAAGGGACGGCCAGAACTATTTTGCCGGCAACTGGATTGACGGTAGCGGGCGTTCGGTGCGGCTTGCCGCGACGGCCATTACCATGACGCCCACGGGCTCAACCGACATCGACGGCCGCAAACTGCCGACATCGTGGACCGTCGCCATTCCCGAGCGCGGGCTGAAGATCGACAGCGTGCCGCTGAATGCGACAAGCTGGATGGGAACGCGTTTCGCCTATTGGGAAGGTCCAATCAGTTTCAAGGGCAGTCACAGCGGCATCGGCTATCTCGAAATGACGGGTTATTGAGAGTTCATTGGCATGAAACACAAATCATTCGGCGAGACGGATAAGCAGGTTTCGATCATCGGGCAGGGCACCTGGTACATCGATCGGGGGAATCGCACATCGGCTGTCGCAGCACTGCGCAAAGGCCTCGACCTCGGCATGACCCATATCGACACAGCGGAAATGTATGACGATGCGGAGCTTGTTGTCGCCGAGGCGATGGCCGGGCGGCGCGACGAAGTGTTTCTGGTCTCAAAGGTGCTGCCGAGTAACGCATCGCGGAAGGGCGCCGTGCAGGCCTGTGAGCGCTCGCTGAAACGCCTCAAGACCGATCGGCTGGATTGCTACCTGTTGCATTGGCGCGGCTCATATCCGCTGGAGGATACAGTCGCAGCTTTTGAACAACTGGTGAACGATGGAAAGATCCGCTCATGGGGTGTGAGCAATTTCGACGCCGGTGATCTTGCGGAGATCTTCGATGTCGCGGGCGAGGGGAACATCGCCTGCAATCAGGTGCTGTATCATCTGAACGAACGTGCCATCGAGCATTCGGTGATCCCGTGGTGCGAAGCGCATAGCGTCGCGGTCGTTGCTTACTCGCCATTCGGTCACGACGATTTCCCAAGTGCACAGTCGGCAGGCGGCAAGGTGCTGCAGGAGATCGCCGCCCGGTACGGCGCGACGCCACGTCAGGTAGCACTCGCATTTCTGACGCGCTGGCCGTCGGTCTTTGCGATCCCCAAAGCGTCATCGTCGGGTCACGCCGGGGACAATGCCGGTGCGGGGAACCTGACGTTGACGGAAAGCGATATTGCCGCGCTCGACAAGGTGTTTCCGCTTGGCCGCGAGCCGCGCAGCCTGCCGATGATCTAGACCAGCGCCGCGACGCCCTGCCAGAGTAGCAGCAGCGAGATGATGAACAGCAGCACGTAGGCGATGCTGTAGAACAATCCAGTTGGGGTTTTCCGGACCAGCCAGATGCCTGCGAAGTTCGCAAGTACCGCGATTGGTAGCAGGAGTAGTGACGTCGCGAAATTCTTCGTCGTAAACTGTGCCAACGCGAAGTAGGGCCCGATCTTCAGAAGATTGACGACCGCGAAAAAGATGGTCGTGGTGCCGACCAGCGTTAATTTTGGCAGCCGTTGCGGCAGGACATGGACCTGAAATGGTGGTCCGCCACCCTGGGTCATGAATGACGTGAATCCGGAGACGCCACCCCAGAACACACCGCTGATTGCCGTCGCCGGATGCGGTCCGATCCTGTTGCGGCGTAGCCAGGTATTGGCAACGAATGCAAGTCCGATGAGACCGATGATGATGCGGACGAAGGCGTCGGACAGGTGCGAGGCCAGCAGCCAGCCAAGCGCCATACCGGCAATCGCGCCGGGCAGCATGACTTTCAGGTTCCACGGATCCCAGTCGCGCCGGTAGACGTAGATCGAGATCATGTCCTGTGTGATCAGGATTGGCAGGATCAGCGCTGCGGCTTCCAGCGGCGGCAGGTAAAGCGCCAGCAACGGCGTCGATGCGATACCGAGACCTGAAATGCCGCCCTTGGCCAGCCCCAGCAGGATCACCGCGGGAACGGCGACAAAATAGAACAGCGGTTCGGTGATGATGGCGTGCACGTCATGATTCCATTTGATCCTCTTCACTTAGGCCTCAGATGGCTCGCCGAGATCAACTCATATCGCCGCGCCGAAATGCAGGTCGCCCTTGTGGGTTTGCGGTGTCAGCCCTAGATTTCAGGTATGCCCCGCTATTTCTTCAACACCCGAATCGGCGAGACGCTTATTCCGGACCCTGAGGGCGCAGAATTGCGCGATCCCGATCACGCCTGGCGTGTGGCGCGTGCAACCATCCGGCAGATTCTCCAGGAGGAAGGCAAGGAGCCCAGTCTCTTGTCGGCATCTCTCGAGGTTACCGACGCTGCCGGTGAGATCGTGCTCGAATTCCCGTTTACGGAAGCGCTAGAGGTGCCGGACGAGCCGCCGTCGCGGCACTGATGTCATGCGCGATACCCGTATCGTCGTCGCCTTGTGCGAGCTTCACGGCAAGATCTGCAACCAGTTCAGCGGCCAGCGTATCGGGCGATGCAAGCCAGCTCGCGGCAAATGTCAGTGTGGGGACCTGAAGATCGGTGGACAGCAGCTGGAGCTGGCCTTCCGCCAGCTCGCGTTCCACGATCGCGGTCGGGACCACTGCGACTCCGATGCCGTCGGTCGCCATCCGGATCACGGTCGCAAGGGAGGCACTTGCGTGCAGCCGTGTCGAGGGCAGGTCGGGCCGGTTGAACAGCGACCGCACGATTTCATAGGGCTGCGTCTTGCGCGCGAACGTGATGATCGCGAAGCGCGCGAGGTCGTGAACCGTCAATACGCCACTGCCAAGTCCGAGCGAAGGGCTGGCGACAAAGGAAATCGGATAGTCGCATAGCACGCGGTTGCGCACATTCGGGAACGACAGTGGTCCCTGACAAAAGGCGAGGTCGATTTCCTGCGCGAGAAGGCGCGCGCGCAGATTGGGCGTGATGTCGACTTCAACTTCCAGCGAGAGATTGGGATGCGTGCTGGCGACGCGCTCGATCAGTTTCGGCAGCCAGGTGTGCACGATGGTTTCGGAAACACCGAGACGGAGAACGCCACGCATCGCCGTGCGATCCATCACCGCAGCCAGCATTTCCGAACGCAGTCCGATCAGCTTCTCCGCGTATTGCATCATCTGCCGTCCGCTTGGTGTGGGCATGACGGAACGGCTGTCGCGCTGCAGCAGCTTTACGCCCACCTCGGCTTCAAGCTGGGAGATGCGCTGTGAGATGGCAGGCTGGGTCGTGTTAAGTTTGCGCGCCGCGCCGCCAAAGCTACCGAGCGTCACCACCCAGAGAAATGTCTCGATCGATTTGAAGTCCACCATGCCGTAGCCCCACACCTATTAGTCCAGCTTATCGTTTCTTATAAGAAAACGCGACTAGACTTTATCGTGGGGCAATGATCCACTCTTTTTGACGAGAAATGGAGGGGTCCTATGCTCTCGGCGGCCGAACAGTTGTCTCGATCGGTTCATAGTCCCGGCGCGGGTCTGCCAAGCCGGGACGCGCGGCTCGCCTATCGCTCCGGCAGGGTTGATGTCACCGCAGGTGTTGCGCCTGGTTACGTTCAGGGCAACCTCGCCATTGTGCCCGAAGATCTCGCGGCATCGTTTCATCGCTTCTGCCAGCTCAATCCCAAGCCGTGCCCCATTATCGGCATGTCCGATGTCGGCGATCCACGCATTCCTGCGCTCGGCATCGACCTCGATATCCGCACGGATGTACCGCGCTATCGGGTCTGGCGCGATGGGCAATTGAGTGAAGAGCCCACCGACATCATGGCGCACTGGCGGGACGACCTTGTCGCTTTCGTCATCGGCTGTTCGTTTTCGTTCGAGGAAGCGCTGATCGCGGACGGGTTGAAAATTCGCCATATCGAAGAGAAGCGCAACGTCCCGATGTACCGCACGAACATCCCCTGCGCGTCTGCGGGGCCGTTCGAAGGGCCGATGGTGGTGTCGATGCGCCCGTTCAAGCCCAAAGAGGCGATCCGCGCAATCCAGATCACAACACGATTCCCGGCGGTGCACGGCGCGCCGGTGCACATCGATAAGCCAGAACTGATCGGCATCAAGGATATTGCGAAGCCTGACTATGGCGACGCAGTGAGCATTCAGCCTGACGAAATGCCGGTATTTTGGGCGTGCGGAGTCACGCCGCAATCGGTCATCCTGCAATCGCGGCCGGCTTTCGCGATCACCCACGCGCCGGGCTTCATGCTGGTGACGGACGTTCGCAATTCGCAATTTTCAATCCAGTGAGTTTCCAGATCAGCCGCAAAGCCTTGCCAGACAAGAGGCTGCGTCAAACCAGGGAGTATTGTCGATGAATCGCCGTGAAGTACTGTTGTCCGGTGTCGCAATGTCGCTCGCCGGAACTCTCGGAACGCGCGCATTTGCGCAAGCCGGCAAGGAAATCCTGATCGGCTGCATCTGGCCGCTGACGGGACCGACGGCGCAGATCGGCGCGGACGCACGCCATGCGCTGGAAACCGCGGCCGATATCGTCAACAACGCACATGATCTCGATTTGCCGACCGCAAAGAACGCCGGGCTTGCTGGCCTCGGAGGCGCCAAGATCAAGCTGGTCTTTGCCGATCATCAGGGCGATCCGCAGAAGGGCCGTGCGGAAGCCGAGCGCCTGATCACCCAGGACAAGGTGGTCGCCATCTGCGGTGCGTTCCATTCGTCCGTATCGGCGACGGTCAGCGCGTCCTGCGAACGCTACGGCATTCCCTATGTTGCTGCGGACTCTTCGTCGCCGAGCCTGCATCGCCGCGGCCTGAAGTTTTTCTTCCGCCCCGCAGCCCACGACGAGATGTTCTCGCTCGCCATGTTCGAGTTCATGGATGCGCTAAAGAAGAAGGGCAAGAAGATCGATAGCGTCGGGCTGTTCTTCGAGGATACGATTTTTGGAACCGACTCGTCCAACGTTCAGCGCAAGCTGGCGCAGGATCGCGGCTACAAGGTTGCTGTCGACATCAAGTACCGCGCCAGTTCGCCCTCGCTGACCGCTGAAGTGCAGCAGATCAAGAGCGCCAATCCGGACGTGTTGCTGCCGTCGAGTTACACCACCGACACTATTCTTCTGATGAAGACGATGGATGAGCTCGGCTACAAGCCGAATAACATTCTGGCGCAAGCGGCGGGCTTCTCCGACAAGGCGACGTTCGATGCGGTAGGAGACAAGCTCAACGGCATGATTTCGCGTGCCAGCTTCTCGCTAGATCTTGCGGCCAAGCGTCCGTCGGTCGGCAAGGTCAATGACATGTTCAAGGCGCGCGCCAACCGCGACCTGAATGACAACACCTCGCGGCAGCTGACCTCCATTCTGGTTCTCGCCGACGCCATTGACCGGGCGAAATCCAGCGAAGGCGACAAGATCCGCGCGGCACTTGCGGCCACTGATACGCCCGGCGAGAAGACGATCATGCCGTGGAAGCGCATCAAGTTTACCCCAGAGGGGCAGAACGACGATGCCGATCCGGTGCTGTTGCAGTATCTTGGCGGCAAGTTCGTCACCGTCTATCCGGCGCAGGCCGCAATCGCCGAGCCGAAATGGCCGATGAATGGCTGAGACATACGGGCGTTGTCATTACTGGCAGCGCCCTTTTTCTCGAACGTCCACTTAGTGCAGGCGACGGACAGCGCCCCCTTTTTACGGAATGATTGCACAGTGACAACGCAGGCCTTTCTACAGGTGATCGCGAGTGGCCTCTTGCTGGGGCTGATATACGCGTTGATTGCTGTCGGTCTTTCGCTGATCTTCGGCTTGATGGACGTGGTGAATTTCGCCCATGGCGAGTTCCTGATGCTCGCGATGTATGCGACCTTCGGGTTGGTGCTCGCAACGACACTCGACCCGGTCGTGCTCTTGCCGTTAGTGGTGGCGCTGATGTTCGTACTGGGCGTATCGGTCTATGCCGGCATCATTCGTTACGCGATGCGCGCCAAGGCCAATCCCGGCATGGTGCAGATTTTCGCGACCTTCGGTCTCGCGCTGCTGATCCAGGGCCTCGCACAGTACTTTTTCACACCGGATTATCGCAACATCGCCAATACATGGCTTGGCGGCAAGACGCTCAACCTTGGCGGTGTGTTTCTGCCGTGGCCGCAGATTTTCGGAGGAGCCGTCTCACTGGCGGTGTTCGCAGGATTGTATTGGCTGATCACCCGCACCGATTTCGGCAAGGCGCTCGAGGCGACGCGCGAGGATCAGGGCGCGGTGGCGCTGGTAGGCATTGACCGCAACCGCGTGTTCGCACTCGGCTGGGGGCTTGGCGCCGCGCTGGTGGGGATCGCAGGGGCGGTGCTGGCGATTTTCTATTATATCCATCCGCAGGTCGGCGGCACCTTTGCGTTGATCGCTTACGTGACGGTCGCGCTCGGCGGCTTCGGCAGCATTTTCGGCGCGCTGGTCGCAGGCGTGATCGTCGGGCTGGTAGAGGCGCTGACCACGCTGATCCTGCCGGCGTCGCTGAAATCCGTCGGCGTGTACTCACTCTACCTTCTGGTGTTGTTCGTCAGGCCGAGCGGCCTGTTCGGGAGGCTGTGATGACCCAGAGCGCTGCCGCCTCATCGATGTCTGCGTTCGTCGCCAGCCGACGGCGGCAGCTTATCACCGCGTTCGTCGTGTTTGCACTGATTGCGCTGGTGCCGCGGTTTGTCAGTGACGTTTACATGATGAACGTGCTGATCCTGACATTGCTATTCGCGGCTCTTTCTCAGAGCTGGAATCTGCTCGGCGGTTACTGCGGTCAGGTGTCCCTGGGGCACGCGCTGTATTTCGGGATTGGTGCATACGCGACCAGCATTCTGTATGTGAAGTTCGGTATCACGCCCTGGGGCGGACTTCTTGCGGGCGGGATTATTGCCGCCCTGATCGCGCTGGCGCTGGGTTATCCGTGCTTCCGTCTCAAGGGACACTATTTTTCGATCGCAACGATCGTTATCGCCGAAATCGGTTTGTTGCTCTTCCACAACTGGGACTATGCAGGCGCCGCGCTCGGCATTCAGTGGCCGTTTACGCCGGACTCGTGGTGGACGTTGCAGTTTGCGCGCGACAAGGCGCCGTATTTCTACTTCGCGCTCGGCCTGTTCGCCGTCACCTGGCTGGTCACGTTCTCCATTGTCGAATCGAAGTGGGGCTATTGGTGGCGGGCGGTGAAGGACAGCGCGGAGGCAGCGGAGAGCCTCGGCGTCACGATCTTCCATTCCAAGATGGCGGCGGCTGCGATCTCGGCGTTCTTCACGGCCGTCGGTGGCGGGTTCTACGCGGCGTTCGTGTCGTATATCGATCCGGACAGCGTCATGCACTTCCGCTTCTCGCTATTGATGGCGCTGCCAGCGGTGCTAGGCGGCGTCGGCTCGCTGTGGGGGCCGGCGATCGGCGCGTTGATCCTGATTCCGCTGGCCGAACTGACGCGTTCGTATCTCGGAGGCTCGGGCTCCGGCCTCGATCTCGTGATCTACGGCGCCCTTATCATGATCGTGTCGCTAACCCGGCCTGAGGGAATTCTCAGCATCATCAAGCCTGCGATCAAACGCGAGGCGACGGCATGACCGACAAGCCGCTCGTCAGTTGCCGCAGCGTGACGCGCCGTTTCGATGGCCTCGTTGCAAATGATTCCATCGATCTCGATGTCAAGCGCGGCGAAATTCTTGGTCTCATTGGGCCGAACGGCGCGGGCAAGTCGACGCTGTTCAACCTGATCGCAGGCGCGTTTCCGGTGTCCTTCGGCGTTATCGAATTTGACGGACGGGATATCACGCCGCTGCCCGCAGCCGATCGCTGTGATCTCGGTATCGCGCGGACCTATCAGGTGCCTCGCTCGTTCGATTCCATGTCGGTGGTTGAGAACGTCACGGTCGGGGCGTTCGTGCGTCATCCCGGCGTTCTGCAGGCCCGCGCGAAGGCGCTCGATGTTCTTGACTATGTCGGCCTCGCGGCGCATGCCGATGCGTCTGCAGCCGACCTGACACCGCCGCAGAAGCGGCGGCTCGAAGTGGCGCGTGCATTGGCGACCGAGCCGAAGCTGCTGCTGCTCGATGAAGTGCTGACCGGTCTTACGCCGAGCGAAGCGGCGGCGGGCGTCGATCTGATCCGCAAGGTGAGGGAGACCGGCGTCACCGTCGTGATGGTCGAGCATGTGATGGAAGTGGTGATGCCGCTGGTGGACCGGGCCGTGGTGCTGCACCTCGGGAAGGTCTTGGCGGAGGGGTCGCCGAAGGAAGTCGTGCGCGACGAGAAGGTGATCGCGGCCTATCTGGGAGATCGTCACCGTGTTGCTTGATGTCGCGAATCTCACCACGGCCTATCGCGGCCTGATCGCGATCTCGGATATTTCGATCAATGTCGATTCCGGCGAGATCGTCACTGTCGCGGGAGCGAACGGCGCGGGTAAATCTACATTGCTGAAATCGATCGCCGGGATGGAGAAGCCGAAATCCGGTTCAGTGAATTTCGTCGGCGAGCGGATCGATACCATTCCGGCGCATCTTATCACTGCGCGGGGGCTGGCCTTCGTACCGGAAAACAAGCGGCTGTTTCCGCGCCTTAGCGTCGCAGATAATCTGCGGCTCGGTAGTTATCTGCATCGCGGCAGCCCGGATCGCGACAGTTCGCTTGAGTTCGTGTTCAAGTTGTTTCCGCGCCTCGAAGAACGTTTATCGCAGCGTGCGGCCACGCTGTCCGGCGGCGAGCAGCAGATGTTGGCGATTGCCCGCGCGCTCATGACAAGGCCGCGCCTGTTGATGCTGGACGAGCCCTCGCAGGGCATCATGCCAAAGCTGGTCGATGAGATTTTCCGGGCGGTTCAGCAGATCCGCGCCAACGGCGTGACTGTCTTGTTAGTCGAACAGCGCCTGTCCGAAAGTCTGGAGATTTCCGATCGTGCGTATGTACTGCAAACCGGCAAGGTGGTGATGAGCGGCCCGGCGGCCGACATCAAGTCCAATCCGGAAGTGCGGCGGATCTATCTAGGCATGTGAAGCGATCAGTGCTTTCAGGACATCGTCCGGCCGTTCTGCTGTCAGCATGTGGCCTGCGCCCGGTAGTACCACTGGCGTCGATCCCGCAATCGCGGCGGCAAGTTGTTTGCCCGATTTGAGCGGCGTCATCATGTCGCGTTCGCCAAGAATGAGCGTGGTCGGCGCCGTGACCTTTATTGCCGCACCGAGAGCATCCTTGTAGTCGTTGCAGGCAGCGAGATCGTTATGAAGCGCACCGGGTCTTCCGCGTTCCAGCACGCGCTGTCCGCCGCCCATCATCCACAGGCCCGGCGCCTGCGAGCCGCCGAGGCCTGCAGCGAACCCGAAGCCCCAGATCGACACCATGTCGATGGCGTCGTGGTTATTATTCTTCGCGGCGTTGAGCAGGTCAGGGGACACGGGCATCGCCCCGCCGACGCCGATCAATGAGAGTGCGGAAATCCTGTCGGGATAGCGCGCCGCGGCGTCCAGCGCGATCAGTGATCCCATTGAATGGCCGACAAGACCGGCCTTCTTCGCGCCGGCCGCGTCAATCAGCTTGATCGTCCAGTCCGCCATGGCTGCGATGGATGGAATGGGCTGTCCCTTGGACCGGCCGTGCCCCGGAAGATCCGGTGCCAGCACGCTGTAGCCGTGATGGGAAAACCATCGGCTGAACAGCGCCCACATCGAATGATCGAAACCGGCGCCGTGCAGGAAAACAACCAGCGGAAGTTCGGGGGTGAGAGGTTTACCGCCGGTCGTTGCGAAGACCTCGGCACCGTCCACAGTCAGAATCATGTCTCAAGCTTTCTGCGAAAAGCGAAGCGCCTGGCCGAGATCGCCGATGATATCCTCGGCGGCTTCGATGCCGATGGAGAGCCGGATCAGTTCTTCGCCGATGCCCGCGACCTTCAACTGCTCGGCGTTCATCTGTTGATGCGTGGTGCTGGCGGGATGGATGACCAGCGTCTTGGCGTCCCCGACATTGGCAACATGGCTGACCAGTTTGAGCGATTCGATGAACTTGCGTCCGGCATCGCGTCCGCCCTTGATGCCGAAGGTGATGATCGAGCCTGCTCCGCGCGGCAGCAGTTGTTTCGCCAGCGCATGGTCAGGGTGGCTATCGAGCGAAGGATGCAGCACCCACTCGACGGCCTTGTTCGCGGTGAGGAAAGCCAGCACGGCAGTGGCGTTCTCGACGTGACGCTGCATGCGGACATGCAGCGTCTCCGCGCCTTGCAGGATCTGGAATGCATTGGTGGGTGAAATGCAGGCGCCGAAATCGCGCAGGCCTTCGGCGCGGGCGCGCATGATGAAGGCCTGCGGCCCGAATTCTTCACTGAAGACGATGCCGTGATAGCCCGCATAGGGTGTGGTCAGCGTCGGGAACTTGCCGGATTTCTCCCAGTCGAAGTGTCCGCCATCGACGATGACGCCACCAATGGCAATGCCGTGACCGCCGATCCACTTGGTGATCGAGTTCATCACGATATCCGCGCCCATTTCGATCGGGCGGGCGAGGTAGGGGGTTGCGAAGGTGTTGTCGATCAAAAGCGGGATGCCGGCGTCGTGCGCGATCTTCGCAACAGCGGGAATATCGAGCACTTCGAGGCCGGGATTGCCGATGGTCTCGCCGATCACGAGCTTGGTGTTCGGCTTGATCGCGGCGCGGAACGCGTCGAGGTCGCGCGGCTTTACAAAGGTTGTGGTGATGCCGAAGCGCGGCAGCGTGTGCGCG
>Ga0233441_1001175_pt1 | contig 24828 bp, 24 predicted proteins | sample SI_123_September_4_FD_182781 | JGI IMG/M metagenome (GOLD analysis project Ga0233441, IMG submission 182781) | Seawater microbial communities from Saanich Inlet, British Columbia, Canada - SI_123_September2016_135_MG | ecosystem: Environmental > Aquatic > Marine > Inlet | place: Canada: British...
GGTGAAAGAGATTCCAGATTTACCAACCGAGCAACACAGTGAATACAAATGGTTTACTATTGACGAATTATTAGAAAGTAAGCAAGTACATAAATATACAAAGGATTATTTTAGGAATTAAATATGGCAAATAATAAAGTAGCGTTAATTACAGGTATTACTGGACAAGATGGAGCCTATCTAGCAGAGTTTTTATTAGACAAAGGTTACGAGGTTCACGGCATTAAGCGTCGTTCATCATCTTTTAATACAGATCGCATTGATCACCTTTATCAAGATCCTCACGAGACGGGCCGTAAACTTATTCTGCATTATGGCGATCTTGCTGATTCAATGAGTCTAGTTCGAATTATTCAGGAGATTCGTCCTGATGAAATCTATAACCTTGGCGCACAATCTCACGTTGCCGTATCTTTTGAGTCACCTGAATATACAGCTGATACCGTGGGACTTGGTGCGCTACGCATATTAGAAGCCATACGCATCTCAGGCTTAGAAAAGAAAACTCGTTACTACCAAGCATCTACCTCAGAGCTATACGGCGAAGTACAAGAAACCCCGCAAAAAGAAACCACACCTTTTTATCCAAGATCTCCTTATGCGGCAGCTAAGCTTTATGCTTATTGGATTACAATCAACTACCGTGAAGCATACGGCATGTATGCCTGTAACGGCATCTTGTTTAATCATGAATCCCCTGTACGTGGTGAAACTTTTGTTACTCGTAAAATCACCCGCGCACTAGCGCGTATCTCACTAGGCCTGCAAGATGCAGTCTACCTTGGTAATATGAATGCTCTACGCGATTGGGGCCATGCTAAAGACTACGTTGAGATGCAATGGCTGATGCTACAACAAGATGAGCCAGATGATTTTTGTATTGCCACAGGCGTGCAGTACTCAGTGCGCGACTTTGTAGATTTTGCTTGGGGTCATCTAGGTAAAACTATCCGCTGGGAAGGTGAGGGTATGGATGAAAAAGGTTATGACAGTGAAACTGGTAATTTAATCGTCGCAGTAGACTCTAGATACTTCCGTCCAACTGAAGTTGAGACATTACTAGGCGACCCATCTAAAGCTAAAGAAAAACTAGGCTGGGAGCCGAAAATCACCCTAGAGGAGATGGTTCATGAAATGATGGAGAATGATATCAACATTGCCAAGCGTGATTCTTTAGTTAAAGAGCACGGCTTTAAAGCGCCAGACTTTAACGAGTAGTATTAAAAGACATTAAAGTCAAATCAAACAAACTAAACCAAATTAAATAAGACAAAGATTAATGAACCTTAACGATAAAATCTACATTGCAGGACACAGAGGCTTGGTAGGCTCTGCTATTGTCAGACAATTAGAGTCAAGAGGTTTTACTAATCTTTTAATGCGTACTCATAAAGAGTTAGATCTTACTAATCAAGCACAAGTACAAGGCTTCTTCCAACAAGAAACCCCAGATTACGTTATCTTAGCGGCTGCTAAAGTAGGCGGTATTTATGCTAACAACACTTATCCTGCAGACTTTATCTATCAAAATATGATGATAGAAGCTAATGTTATTAACTCAGCCTATGAGAGTAAAGTTAAGCGCTTACTGTTCTTAGGTAGTACTTGTATCTATCCTAAAGCAGTTGAACAGCCAATGCGCGAAGATGCGTTACTTACCGACGTATTAGAGCCAACCAACGAGCCTTATGCATTAGCTAAAATTGCAGGTATTAAGTTGTGTGAATCATACAATAGACAGTACAGTACTGATTTTAGATCAGTGATGCCAACTAATCTATACGGTATTAATGATAACTTTCATCCAGAGAACTCACACGTGATTCCTGCACTTATGCGTCGTTTTCATGAAGCTAAGGTCAATAATGATGCTGAAGTAGTGGTATGGGGCACGGGTAATGCTATGCGTGAGTTTTTGTATGTTGATGATATGGCAGAGGCATCACTATTTGTACTTGAACTAGATGAGAAAACTTACCAAGCTAATACAAAATCAATGCTCTCGCATATCAATGTCGGCACAGGTAAAGATGTGACTATTAGAGAGATGGCAGAAACCATGAAACAGGTGGTTAGCTTTAAGGGTAAGCTGACTTTCGATACTACAAAGCCAGATGGCGCACCAAGAAAACTTATTGATGTATCTCGTCTATCAAATATGGGCTGGAATTATAATATAGATCTTAAAGAGGGCCTTGCTACAACTTATGAGTGGTACCTTAACGAAATATGAATATTATCAATATAAATACAATTGAAGGCAATAGCTTTCCTTCAAAAAATGGAGAGACAATCTTGGAAAGTGCTTTGTCGTCCGGTTTTGTATTTGAGTATAGTTGCAAAAGTGGCCAATGCGGTACTTGTAAAACGACTTTGTTAAAAGGTAAAGTAATTGAGGTTCAGGAACAGTTAGCGCTTAATAAGAAAGATGCTAATAATCAATTTTTAACATGTTGTTGTGTGGCTGCATCTGACATTTTAATTGATGCGACTGATCTTAGTGCTATGCATGGGATTGAGGTAAAAATCTTGCCAACCAAAGTCAATAGTTTAGAGTTGCTTTCTGAAGATATTATGCAAGTAAAATTAAGACTGAAACCCTCGTCAAATTTTGTGTTTTTAGAAGGTCAGTTCATCGATATTATAGGTCCAAACTCCATAAGAAGAAGCTACTCAATAGCTAGTATTTCATCAAATAAAGAAATAACTCTTTTAATAAAGAGGGTTATCAATGGCGAGTTTAGTAATTATTGGTTTAATGAGGTCACGTCGAACGATTTATTAAGAATAGAGGGGCCCAAAGGGACTTTCTTTTTACGTGATAGGGCTAAACCTTTAGTTTTTTTAGCGACAGGGACAGGCATTGCTCCAATCATTTCGATATTAGATAGATTGGATTCAGACCCTGATTTTAACCAGACTGAAAGTATAAGTTTATTCTGGGGCAATAGGATGCAACAAGATTTTGTTTGGAAGCCGAATTTTAAAAAAATTAATGTAGATTTCTACCCAATTATTTCTAGAAAAGATGATGAATGGAAAGGTGAAATTGGCTATGTACAGGATGTTGCATTGAGAATCTCTAGTGATACACATAAAATTAATGTTTATGCCTGTGGCGCTAGCAGTATGATTAATTCGGCCAAGGCTAGTTTTGTTGGAGCAGGGTTAAGTGAGAATGATTTTTATTCAGATGCCTTTGTGCAAAGTTATTAGAAGTTAAAGGAGAAAAAAATGAAAGTAGTGATATTAGCAGGTGGACTAGGTACGCGCCTTAGCGAAGAAACAAATTTAAAACCAAAGCCGATGGTGGAAATTGGTGGAAAGCCAATCCTGTGGCATATTATGAAAATGTATTCTACGCATGGAATCAATGACTTTATCATATGTTGCGGATATAAGGGCTATGTTATTAAGGAATATTTTGCTAATTATTTTCTTCATCAGTCAGATGTAACTTTTTGCATGAAAAAAAATTCTATGGAAGTGCATAGAAAGCGCGCAGAGCCGTGGACAATTACCTTGGTTGATACGGGTGACAATTCTATGACGGGTGGAAGACTGGGTAGAGTGGCTGAATATGTAAAAGATGAGGATGCATTTTGCTTTACTTATGGTGATGGTGTTTCAGATGTTAACATTTCAGAGTTGATAGCATTCCATAAAAAACATGGTAAAGATGCAACACTTACCGCTACATATCCACCAGGAAGGTTTGGCGCATTAAATATACAAGATAAACAGATAATGCAATTTACAGAAAAGCCTAAAGGAGACGGCGCCTTAATTAATGGCGGTTTTTTTGTGCTTTCTCCAAAGGTTTTAGAAAGAATTTCTAGCGATGAATGTACTTGGGAGCAAGAGCCATTAAAAGGTTTGGCATCAGATGGAAATTTAATGGCTTATACTCATGAAGGTTTTTGGCAGCCTATGGATACATTGAGAGATAAAGTACATCTACAAGAGCTTTGGGAATCTGGCAAAGCACCATGGAAAACTTGGTAACTAATAATGATTGAACAAGAGTTTTGGAAAGGAAAGCGTGTTTTTCTAACAGGTCATACTGGGTTCAAGGGTAGTTGGCTTTCTTTGTGGCTATTCTCATTAGGTGCAGAAGTAAGAGGCTATGCTCTTAATCCTCCGACATCACCTTCTCTATTCAATGAAGCAAAAATTGATTCGATAATTGACTCACAAATAGCTGATATCAGAGATCAAGATACTCTTCACAAGAGTATGGCAGAATTTAATCCTGATATTTTGATCCATATGGCAGCGCAACCTTTGGTCAGATATTCTTATGATGCGCCAATTGAAACTTATGAAGTTAATGTTATTGGCACTGCTAAGGTATTAGAAGTGGCAAGAAGCTGCTCTAACCTAAAGGCCATTGTAAATATTACAACAGACAAGTGTTATGAGAATGATGGGCGTGCTGAAGGTTATAAGGAAAATGATCCTATGGGGGGGTACGATCCTTATAGTAGTAGCAAGGGATGTGCAGAGTTAGTTGCTTCAGCTTTTAGACGTTCTTTTTTACAGGATCATGGTGTAGGTCTTGCTTCAGTACGAGCGGGCAATGTAATTGGAGGAGGAGATTGGGCTGATGATAGGTTAATTCCAGATATCTTAAGATCGTTTGAAAAAAATAAGTCAGTTATAATTCGAAATCCTAAAGCTACAAGACCTTGGCAGCATGTTCTGGAACCGTTATCGGGCTATCTTATTTTGGCTCAAAAACTTTATAAAAATCAAGAAATCTATGCCGAAGGCTGGAATTTCGGCCCGAAAGAAGATGATGTTAAGTCAGTAGACTGGATCTTAGATAAAATGATTTCAAAATGGCCTAATTCAAGCTGGGAGCTTGATGATGCCTGTAATCCACATGAAGCAAAGTTTTTGAAGTTAGATATTTCAAAGGCTAAGTTAAAGCTTGATTGGAGTCCAGTATGGGAATTAAGCCATACATTGGAGAAAATTATTGCCTGGCATAGGGCGTGGTTAAATCAAGAAGACATGCAAACTGTAAGTTTTTCAGAAATTAAAGAATACATGAAGGATATGAATAGTGAAAACAACTGAATCGTTAAGAAAAGACATAGCAGCCCTTGTTAAAGAATATGCTGATTTGCAGTATGTTGATAAAGAGTTTGTACCTGGTGAGGATGTTGTCCCTCCATCTGGCAAGGTTATTGGAGAAACAGAATTACAGTATATGGTTGATGCATCATTGGATGGCTGGCTAACTACCGGAAGGTTTAACGAACAGTTTGAGAAAGGGTTGGCTGACTTTATTGGGATTGATAAATTAATTACAGTTAACTCTGGCTCATCTGCAAATTTAGTTGCTTTTGCAACTTTGACTTCTCCAAAATTGGGAGATAGGGCCATTATAAAAGGTGATGAAGTGATTAGTGTTGCGGCTGGATTCCCTACTACGGTTAATCCTATTGTTCAATTTGGTGCTATTCCAGTATTTGTAGATGTCGACCTGAAAACACACAATATAAATGCCAATTTAATTGAGGCCGCAATAACATCGAAAACTAAGGCAATTATGCTTGCCCATACTTTGGGCAACCCATACAATCTTGAAAAAGTAAAAGAATTGTGTGATAAATACAATCTTTGGCTAGTTGAAGATTGTTGTGATGCGCTAGGTGCAGAGTATAATGGAAAACATGTAGGTACGTTCGGTGATATTGCTACCTGTAGCTTTTACCCAGCGCACCATATCACTATGGGCGAAGGTGGCGCTGTATTTACAAATAATTCTGAACTTATAACTATTGCCGAATCATTTAGAGATTGGGGTAGGGATTGTTATTGTAAGCCGGGTTGCGATGACACGTGTGGAAGAAGATTTGATCAGCAGCTGGGTAGCTTGCCACGGGGTTATGATCATAAATATACTTATTCCCATCTTGGGTACAATCTTAAAATAAGCGATATGCAGGCCGCATGTGGTCTGGCACAATTAAAACGTTTGCCAGAGTTTGTTAAAAAGCGTAATTCTAATTTTGCTTATTTAAGCAATAAACTGTCAAAACTTACCGATTATATTGAATTGACTATGCCAACAAAAAATTCAACACCTTCGTGGTTTGGATTTCCTATTACAATAAAGAACAACTCTGGAGCGAGTAGAGTGGATTTAATTAAGTACTTAGATCAGAATAAGATTGGTACACGTTTATTATTTGCAGGAAATTTAACTAGGCAGCCATATTTTAAAGATGTAGATTATCGGATCTCAGGTGATTTGACAAATACTGATATCACTATGAACAATACTCTATGGTTAGGAATTTATCCAGGAATTGGAAAGAAACAATTAGATTATATAGCTGTAAAAATTGAAGAGTTCTTTGGTATTGGATTTTAATGTCCTTATTGCCAAGAGTGTTATTAACGGGTGCAACTGGGTTTCTAGGAAGTCATTTACTCGAAGCGTTGTTAAACAAAGGACATGAGGTAGTAATCCTTAAAAGGTCATCATCAAATATCTATCGAATACAGAATAAGATTGATAATGTTATTTCTTATGATGTAGATTTGCAGCCTTTGGATTTAGCGTTTGAAGAGCAAGAAATAGACGTGGTTATTCATACTGCAGGGCGATATGGGAGAGATGGTTGCAGCATTACAAAGATAATCGAATCAAATGTAATGTTTGGTGTGAAATTACTAGATGCGTGTCAAAAGTATAATATTGACACATTTATTAACACTGATACATTGTTACAGTCATGTGTAGATAATTATTCCCTTTCAAAGAAACATTTTTCAGACTGGCTAAAGCAGTGTTCAGATGAAGTGCAAATTATTAACTTGAAGCTAGAGCACATGTATGGAATAAAAGATGATAACAATAAGTTTGTTGTATGGATTTTATCTCAATTAAAGAATAATGTTGCGGAAATAAAGTTAACACCAGGAGGGCAAAAGCGTGACTTTATTTATGTAAGCGATGTTGTGTCAGCATTCTTAACAGTATTGGATGAAAATAAAGCTTTACCTAGATTTAGTGAGTTCGAGGTTGGTACTGGGCGGTCAATATCGGTTCGTGAATTCGTTGAGAGAATACTGTATTTTTATCAAAAATCCGATAGCAAGTCTCAAACTAAGTTGTTGTTTGGTGCAATTCCATATCGAAAAGGTGAGGCAATGAGTGTAAATGTTAACATTACAAGTTTAAAGAAGATTGGCTGGCAACCTAAAGTAAGTATTGATGAAGGCCTTGTTAGAATTATAAAGGAGTTGTCGTGAAGTATTTGATTACAGGTGGATGTGGATTTTTAGGTTCTAACATAGCTAGTGAGATACTTAAACAAGGAGGTGAGCTAATAATATTTGATTCTCTTTATAGGTTTGGAAGCTATCAAAATAAAGAGTGGCTGGAAACACAAGGTGAATTTATATTTATACATGGTGATATACGAAATACAAATGATGTAGAGAGAGCTATAAAAGAGCATAAACCTGACGTTATTTACCATTTAGCAGGTCAAGTTGCCATGACTACTTCTATCTCAGATCCAAGAATGGATATGGAAGTAAATGTTGGAGGAAGTTTCAATCTTCTAAATTCTGTAAGACTTTATAGTCCTGAAACTACTATCATATATTCTTCAACAAACAAAGTATATGGAGATTTAGAACAATTCACTTATGAAGAAACAGTTACAAGATACAGATGCGTGGAAAAGCCAAACGGATTCGATGAGAGCGTAAATTTAGATTTCCATTCACCCTACGGCACTTCAAAAGGAAGTGCAGATCAGTATATGCTTGATTTTGCAAGAATTTATGGACTTAAAACCGTAGTATTTAGACACTCTTCTATGTTTGGTGGAAGGCAGTTTGCCACTTATGACCAAGGCTGGATTGGCTGGTTTATACAACAAGCAATAAATATCAAAAATGGCACTCAAAAAGAACCGTTTACTATTTCTGGCAATGGAAAGCAAGTAAGAGACATGGTCCATGCCGAAGATGTAGTGGCTTTATATTTAAAAGCTTCTATAAAAATAGACACTATAAAGGGCCAAGCTTTTAATGTAGGTGGTGGAATTGAGAATTCTTCATCACTGCTTGAACTGTTTAGCTTTTTAGAAAAAGAGCTTAATGTGAAGATGGGCTATACAGAGCTTCCAGTAAGAGAATCAGATCAGAAGATATTTGTGTCAGATTTATCAAAAGCAAGAGAGCTGATTGGTTGGGGGCCTAAAGTTTCTAAAGAAGAGGGCATTATAAAAATGATTGAGTGGGTAAAAAATAATTGAGCCTCATAATATCAGAAAATAGAACAAAAAACTATTTCAAACAATTGAAGGGTTCATTGCTCTTCAAGCTATTGGCTGTTGGGACTAGTTTTTTAATTATCCCTTTAATGATAAGGTATCTAGGAAAGGAGCAATATGGAATATGGAGTACGCTTTTTTCCATTGTCTCATGGGTTGTTCTATTTGATATAGGCATTGGAAATGGCTTAAGAAATAAAATAGCTGAATCGCTTGCAAAAGATGATAAAAAAGAAGCTCAAAACTATATCTCTACGGCTTATTTAATGATAGGGCTTATTTCAATATCTTTAGTGATTATTTTTTTGATGGTGAGTAGTGTTGTACCTTGGCAAAATGTTTTTAATACTGTAATTCTTTCAAATAATGAATTGAAGGATGCTATTAACATAACGGCAGTTTTTTTATTTGTTAATTTTTGGTTAAGCCTCATTAATCAAGTATTTAACGGATTGCAAAAAACCTCAATAGCGGTTTTCGGCCAATTCTTATCGAATGCTTTTGCTTTGATTTCTATATATATTCTTTACGCATATTTTGAAAGTTCACTTCTTAAATTGGCGTTCGTATATGGATTGTCTTTAGTCATGTCTAGTATTTTATTGTCATTATGGTTTTATAGTAAAAACAGTGAATTTATTCCAAAGATAAAATATTATAGTAAATTTTATGTGAAGTCTCTTGCATCATTGGGTTTCCAATTTTTTATTATTCAAATAGCTGTTGTTGTAATTTTTACTACAGATAAGATACTCATAACTCAACTTTTTGGGCCTGAATATGTAGCAAGTTATGATGTGGTCTTCAAGTTATTTTCAGCTATTACAATTGGTTACTCACTCATTGCAGCACCTCTTTTGCCTGCATATAGTGATGCTTATAATCGTGATGATTTAAATTGGATTAGAAAAACAATAAAGAATCAGTTGAAAATTTACATTCTTATCATAATAGCTACAATCATATTGTATTTCTTAGCCGGCCCTATTATTAATCTTTGGATTGGAGAAGGCTTTATAGTTGACAGTTCGCTTGTTTTCATGATGAGTTTCTTTGTATTAGTTGCAGTTTGGAATAGTATTTATAGCACTGTTCTGGGCGGGATTGGTTATATTAGACTAGGCATGTATTATACTATTTTTACAGGGATTGCTAATATTCCCATAAGTTATTATTTTTCTATTATATTAGGACTGGGTCCGAGTGGCATTATATTGGGAACAATTGCTTCTATAGGAATCAGTTCAGTAATTAGCCCAATCCAAGTTTATTATTTTATATTTTCAGATTCTAAAAGTGATTTATATAGAAAGATTCTAAGATGAATAAAATTTTAACAATTGCCATTCCAACAAAAAATAGAGAAAAGTATTTAATTGAAACGATTAATTCAATTATTCGACAAAAATTATTTTTTAATATTGAAGTTGTTGTATGTAACAACAAATCTGATGATACTACACATATTTCCATGCAAAAGTATAGTGAATATGAAAATATTCGCTATTATCAAAATGAACAAGCCTTATCAATAGATGATAATATGATTAAAGTAGCTAGTTTAGTTAATACTAAATACTTTTTGTGGTTAGGCGACGATGATTTTATTGTTAAGGATGGATTAAGTAAAATTTTAAATTACATTGAAAAAGAAGAGTACGATTTTGTATTATTAAGTGCCACAAGAGTTTCAGAAGACTTATCTGTTAATCTTGGTTGTAATTTAGAAACAAGTCTAAAAAATATAAAAATTGATAACAATACAATATATAAATCCCCTAAAGATTTTTTTTTAAACCACTGTTTTCATATGCCATTTGGAACTTTAATAGTTAAAAAAGAACTATATGATTTGGTACTGAAAGAGAATAAACGCTTCAGGGGGACTAGTCATGCATATAGTGGGCTTGTTTTTGATTATTTATCAAAAAAATATTCAATGACTAAATCGGTAAAAATTTTATTGATTAGAGAAGAGCTTATTATGCTAAGACAAGTTGAAAAAACTTGGAAAAATACTGCTACAAAAATAATGATGCAAGAAATACCAGAATGGTTTTTATTGTTCGATAATTTTTATGAAAATGAGGTAAAAAAAATATTAACTTATTATCTGAATTTACAGTTTAATTTTAAATCTTTAATTAGTCGCAGAATAAATGGGCTTATTAGTTTAAGAAACTACACTTATTTTACAAAATATGCAAGCTTTAAGCAAAAGATTAAATATATTTTAGTGTGTTTTTTGCCTGTATTAATTATAAAAGAAAATATACCAGGGAAAAATAATGAAAAATAAACTAGTAAGCATTCTAATCCCCGTATATAACAGAGAAACATTTATAGAAGAAACTGTTAAAAGCGCTTTAAATCAAACATATGCAAATATTGAGGTTATTGTAGTAGACAATAAAAGCACTGATAATACATTACTAGTAATAGAAGAATTGGCATTAGAAGATAAAAGAATTAAAATATATCAAAATGAAACAAATATTGGGCCAGTGCAAAATTGGAAACGATGTGTTGATGAAGCTAGGGGAGAGTATGGAAAAATATTGTTTTCTGATGATTTAATGGAGCCAAGTTTCTTGGAAGCCACAATCGATTATCTTAAAGATGAATCCATAGGATTCGTCTTCACAGGAAGAGAAATTTTTCAAGACAATGAGCAGAAAACCGTTCTAAGTTATATGGCCATTGCTGAAACTGGTATATACTTAAGTAGTAAATTTATCAATGGGGTGTTATTCGAAAAAAATTATCCCAATTCACCGGCTTGTGCATTATTTAGATTAAAAGATTTACAAGAAAATTTATTAATAGACATACCAAACAATATAAATTCAGATTTTGCCATGCACGGAATAGGACCGGATTTATTGATATTTTTAATAACTGCCTCAAAGTATAAGAAATTTGCTTTTATAAATAAAAGATTAGTTAGATTTAGAGCGCACAGTGAATCAATAACAATAATTTCTAAAGGTAGTAGATTGTTACTTATGTATGCTATCGCTAAAGCTTTTTTTATTGAAAAATATTTAGATGGCAATACAAATATTCTAGAAAAATATAATGGACAATTGCAACTGTTAATATTGCAATATGAAAGCAGAAAGTTTAGGATAAATAATATAAGTGATTTTTATTTGAAAAATAAAAACTATAATTTTGACAAAATGGTGTACTTAGAATATGCCTTAATAGTGTTAAAAAAAATAATTAAAAAATTAGTGGGAAAAAAATGAATACCCTCTCCCTAAAAAGAACTCGTATCGATTGTATTCTTATATGGGGTCATGGCATGAAAGATTTTGATTATATTTTGAATGATATAATCAAAAATGAAAACTTTAATATAATTAAAATACATAAACACAAACCAAAAAATATTAAGAAGTTTGTAAAAGAAATGTATTCGTATGATTATGCCCCCTTTTGGCATCTAAAAGCAAAAACAAAATATTTACTCAAAATTCCTCGAGAGGTCTGCTTCGTATTTGTAAGAAACTTGCTTCCAAATGAAGATTATTTGGGTGAGAATTCATTCAGACATAAAGAATCGTTGACATTAAAAGCTTTTAAAGAAAAGTTGAGAGATGACTATAACCCATATGAAAACAGAGGGCGCACCCATAATCATGTGATACATGCTACAGATTCACAAGAGCAAACGGAACATATGATGAAGTATTTAGGATATGAAACCGGAGTGAAATATTTTGAGAGTGAAAACAGATTTGTTGATTTGCCTTACTATATTAAAGATTATAAAAACTTTGAATTTAAATTAGTAAATACAGATGATATTTTTTGCAATATTATTAAAGGTAAAAGCTGGGATAGTTTTTTCTCAACAACAGTACATGTAAAAGAATCCCCACAATACAGAGGATTAAGTGAGGATATAACCCTTTATCAAGAATATATAAATAAATACCTAGGCGGACCACTGCAAGAAAACTATAATGTTGAACGGTATAAAAAAGTATGCGAAGATTTTGAATATCTAAAGGAGCCATATCAAAATTCATTCGTAATTGTCGAAAGAAAAGAAAATAAATATATTGTGTTGGATGGACTTCATAGAGTCTGTAGTCACATATATCAAGGAAATAGAAAAATAAAAGTATGTCAGATATCAAAATAGATTTAAAACCATTATTCGAAAAATTAATAGATAAGGCGTATTGCATTATTAAATTACCTGACGAATTTCCACAATATAAGGCAGGCTCAGACCTTGATATATTTTGTTATGATGTGGAGGACATATCAAGGAAGGTGCTTAAATATTTGCAAGAAAGCATAACAAGTAATCTGACTTTAAAGATTATAAATATGGAAAGTCAAATATACATAGATGTAATGGATAAGGACAAAATCAATTTTAGATTTGACTTGTATGGAGCATTGCCAACATATAAAAATATTTTAATAAAGGAAGCCTTTTTTTCATCGATAATTGAAAATAGTTCAGTTATTGAAAAGAATGAAGTAACTGTGAAAGTACCAAGTCAAATTGATGAAAGTATATTACGATATATAGAATATCAAGAGTGGTATGGACAAAATCCTAATAAAATAAAGCATATAGATTATTTAGAAAAAAAAATCGCAAATAAAGAAATAGAGGTAAATAAATTGTTGGATAAATTGTATTATTATACAGAGCTGCCAAAGGTTGAAGAAAATAGACAAGTTTCAAGTAATGGATTGACAAGGTATTTGAGTTACTTGTTTAGCATGTTTAAAAAAGTTTTTAAAATGGTTAAAGAAAGAGGTTTAGGCAAAACAATGACTTTGATTATTAGAAAGATAAAAAAATGATATCCATAAGGCTAAATGGTGGCCTGGGTAATCAAATGTTTCAATATGCTCTTTCTAGGGCCTTAGCAATTTCAAATAATACAGAGATTTTGATTGATGTAGATGAATTTGATACTTATGAATTAAGAAGCTTTGAGCTGGATAAATACAATATAAATGCATCAATTTTTTCTAGAAAATATTCTAAAAAGAAAATTTTAAATCCACAAAATATTTTAATTAAGATTTTAAAAAAAATTAATTTGGAGATGTTTGTTCCAAATTATTACTTTGAAAAAGAATTGTTATTTGATAGGAAAGTTTTGGATATCAAAGATGGGACTTATCTTGAGGGTTATTTCCAATCTGAAAAATACTTTTTACATATTAGGGAAATCTTATTAAATGAATTTACAATAAAAGAAGGGCTCTCTCCTTATGCAAAACAAGTAACTAAATCTATTTTAAATTCGAAAAATAGTGTTTCTTTGCATATACGAAGAGGTGATTATATATTAGATAATCACACAAACAGTATTCATGGCATTTGTGATTTGAATTATTATGATAAATCTATAAGATACATGCAAGGAAAAATACAAAAATTGACTATCTTTGTATTTTCAGATGATATGGAGTGGTCAAAAGAAAATTTAAAATATGATAATACTATTTTTGTAGAATCAGATTCGAAAAGAATACCGCATGAGGACATATTTTTAATGAGTTTATGTAATCATAATATTATTGCAAACAGTAGTTTTAGCTGGTGGGGGGGCTGGCTAAATAAAAATGAAGAAAAAATAGTCATAACCCCTAAAAAATGGTTTTCAGATAAAAATAAACAAAAGCATTCAGAGGATGTTGCTCCTGCTGCCTGGTTAAAAATATAAAATATAAAATATGAAAATATTAATAGTGGGTGGTGCAGGCTTTATTGGTAGCGTCCTAGTTAAAAAGATGTTACAAGATAATGCTAACATTATCGTAATTGATAAGCTGTCATTGGGATCTGCTGATTATATTGATACTACTAAAGTTGAACTCCATAAAATGGATATTAATAACACCTCTCAGGTGCTAAAGATGCTCCAAGGAAGGGAAGTAGATGAGGTTTGGCATCTTGCGGCCAACTCCGATATTCCTGCAGGTGTAGAGGATATAAATGTTGATTTAGATGATACTTTCATGTCAACAGTATCAACTTTGAAAATCATGAGAGAAATAGGTTGTAAAAGACTTTATTTTGCCTCAAGTTCTGCTGTGTATGGCTTTAATGGAAATAGACTGCATGAAGACATTGGGCCGCTGATGCCAATTTCTAATTATGGTGCGATGAAATTATCATCCGAGGCACTAATTAGTGCTTCTTTAGAGTCCTTTTTAGATAAGGTGTGTATTTACAGATTTCCAAATGTTGTAGGCGTGCCTGCAACGCACGGTGTTATCTTAGACTTTATCAAGAAGCTTAAAAAGGACATGTCCACATTGGAAGTGCTGGGCAATGGCACTCAACAGAAGACTTATTTGCATGTGAGCGAACTAGTAGAAGCAATGCTGTTTATTAATAATAATACTGATAATGGTATGAACTATTACAATATTGGCGCAATGGATGATGGTGTATTTGTTAAGCAGATTGCAGAAGAAACAACTAAAGTGATATCTCCAGATGCAAGAATTAACTATCAGAAAACTGATAGAGGCTGGGTTGGTGATGTACCTCGTTTTTACTATTCAGTTGATAAGTTAAAAGACTTGGGCTGGTCCCCAAAGATGTCTTCATTGGAAGCTGTGCAAAGGGCAGTGAGAGAAATTGCATCACAAGAAGGTGCATAGATGAAGCAAGCAGTTATCCTTGCTGGCGGCAAAGGCACAAGACTCAAAGAGGTGTCTGGTAATTTGCCAAAGCCTATGGTTCCTGTGCTGGGTAAGCCATTACTGCAATACTTAATTGAACAATGTGTTGAATACGGTATATCTAATATTAAATTATTGGTCTCTTACAAGAAAGAAGTCATTGAAGATTACTTCGGTGATGGCGATCAATATGGTGCAACTATTCAATACATTGTTGAGGATATCCCCAGAGGGACCGCTGGCGCTTTGATGGATACACTGCCTGAGTTGGATGAACAGTTTCTGGTTGTTTATGGTGATACTTTCTTTGATATTGATTTAGGTTCTTTTTGGAAATTTCATCAGGATCAGGCAGGCGATGCCTCTATCTTTCTACATCCTAACGATCATCCACATGATTCAGATTTGGTTGAGGTTGATTCTGATTTACAGGTGCAAAAAATTCATCCATATCCACATGATAATCAATGGCGTCAAAACTTAGTAAATGCCGCTGTTTACATGTTTAATAAAAATGCATTACAAGGCATTGATTTTGTATCTGACAAGCCTGATATTGCAAAAGAGTTGTTCCCACTGATGTTGGAATCTAAAAAGAAACTATATGGATATATATCTACAGAATATATTAAAGATATGGGCACGCCAAAACGTTTATCTAAAGTAGAAAGGGATATTGATTTTGGCAAGGTTAAATCGTTAAAGAAACAAATGTCTAAGACGGCAATTTTTTTAGACAGGGATGGCACCATTAATCAAGAAGTGAATCATTTATCCAGTCAAGAGCAGTTTGAACTTATTGACGGTGTAGGCGAAGCAATTTGTCAGATCAATGCGGCAGGTATTTTGGCTGTTGTCGTGACCAATCAACCAGTGATTGCTAGAGGTGAATTAGAAGAGTCTGAGTTAAAAGTAATTCATAATAAAATGGACACATTGCTTGGTAGGCATGGTGCTTATCTTGATCGATTGTATTATTGTCCTCATCATACAGACAGTGGTTTTGAAGGCGAGATCGAAGCGTTAAAGTTTGATTGTGATTGTAGAAAGCCAAAAATTGGCCTGTTTACACAGGCAAAGAATGATTTGAATATTGTTTTAAAAAAATCATGGGTTGTAGGTGATAGTACTAGAGATATATTGGCTGCACAGAATGCAGGAATGAAAAGCATTTTAGTGCAGACAGGGCATGCTGGCAAAGATGGTAGTTATGAAGTAACTCCAGACTTTGTTGCAGAAAATTTAAATGAAGCGGTTGAGTTAATATTGAAGGAAATTGGCAAATGATTGTTAGTAGAACACCATTAAGAATGAGTTTTGTAGGTGGCGGTAGCGACTTGCCTTCTTACTACAGGCAAAAGGGTGGGGCGGTATTGTCAACATCGGTTGATAAGTATATGTATGTCACAGTTAATAAAAAATTTGATAATAAAATTAGGTTGAGCTATTCAATCACTGAGAATGAAAACAGCATTCAACAAATCAAACACCCTATTGTTCGCAACACTTTGGAGTTACTTGATATTCAAGGAGGGGTTGAAATTACATCAATATCAGACATTCCCTCTCAAGGTTCTGGGCTAGGTTCATCAAGTTCTTATACAGTTGCATTACTGCACGCTCTATATGCGTATAAAGGCGAAAGTATATCTAAAGAAGAGTTAGGTAGATTGTCAAGCCATATAGAAATTGACTTGTGTGGTGCTAGGATAGGCAAGCAAGATCAATATGCTGCTGCGTTTGGTGGGTTGAACCTGATTGAGTTTAATGAAGATAATTCGGTGGTAGTAAGTCCAGTTATTTGTAAACCTGAAACAATCAAAAAAATGGAAGAGTCAATCATTGTTTTCTATACGGGTCGAACGCGCAGTGCATCTACCTTGTTAAGCGAGCAATCGGACAATATGAAGCGAGCTGACAAAAGAGAGTTGATGTCGAATATGGTGTCTTTAGCTTATGATATGAGAGACTTACTTGAAAATGATGATATTGAGCTTTTGGGAGAATTGCTAGACCAGAATTGGCAATTAAAGCGTCAAATGACAGTAGGTATAAGTGATCTACAAATTGATGGCTGGTATAGTAAAGGAATACTAGCAGGCGCAACAGGGGGGAAGCTATTGGGAGCGGGCAATGGCGGCTTTATGATGTTTTTTGCGCCAAAAGAAAAACATGCTAAGATTACGGAAGCGATGAAAGGTTTGCAGAGAACGCCTTTCTCTTTTGATAATAGCGGCAGTAAAATTGTATTTTCAGACCAAATAGAGGAATAGACCGATGAAATTTACTATTGAAAATTATATTAAACAGCATAATTTGGTTATTAAAAATTTTGATCATCAAGAAGTTGAAAATGCGATTAGTTTAATTAAAGAAACTATTGAAAAAGAAAAGAGAATTGCTGTGTGTGGTAATGGTGGTAGTGCTGTAGCGGCATCACATTATATTACTGACTGGAATAAGATGGTTTACGCCCATACTGGGTTGAAATTTAATGGAATTTGCCTTTCAGACAATGTTGGTTTGATTACAGCATATTCAAATGACTTGTCTTATAACGAAGTGTTCTCGGAGCAAGTAAAAAATTTATTAGATGAGGGCGACTTGCTAATTACCTTAAGTGGCAGTGGAAATTCTGAGAATGTTGTTAAAGCGACAAATATAGCGAACGAGATGAAGGTTAATACTTTGACAATTTGTGGATACGATGGTGGTAAATTAAAACAGGTGTCTGATAATTCTGTTTGGATACGATCTAATGATATGCAGCTCTGTGAAGATGCTCAAACTGTATTTGGGCATATGGTAATGAAGAGTCTTTGTGGTGAAGATTTGTTTGTGTCAGAGTAGATAAGCATGAATAACAGCCCTATGATTTCTGTAATTATGCCAGTCTATAATGGTGAAGAGTTCTTAAGAGAGGCTATAGAGTCAATCTTAGATCAAACGTATAAAGATTTTGAGTTTTTAATTCTATATGATGAATCATCGGATGATAGTTTTAAGATAATTCAAAAATATGTTGCTTTGGACTCAAGGGTTAAGTTGATTAAATGTGAAAGAACTGGAATTCTAGGCGCTTTAAATAAGGGGATAAGGTTATCCAAGGGAGATTTTATAGCAAGAATGGATGCAGATGATGTTTGCTTTCCAGAAAGGTTTGAAAAGCAAATTAAATTTATGGAAAAAGAAAATTTGGATATATGTGGAGGGGACTTTGTAATTATAAATAATAATAATGCCTTTATCGAACATGTGAAAGTTCCAAAAACAAAATCAGAAATAATATTGACAATGGGCTTTAATGTACCATTCGCGCATCCATCAGTAATGATAAAAAAAGAATTTCTAAAAATAAATAAATTATTTTATGGTTCAAATGGTAAAAAGTATGCTGAAGACTTAGATATGTGGATAGTCATGTTTTCCAAAGGGGCAATTTTTGGTAATTTAAAAGAAGAAATTTTAAAGTATAGAATACTAAATACATCACTTTCAAGAGTTAATAGTAAAAAAATTGCTTATGAAATTAAGTTAGAGCTAAATAATTTTATTAATCAGAATAAAGCTTTATATAAAAGTTCATTGCTTGAAGTATTAAAAGAGGACAATTTATCTAACGAACAGCAGAAAACAATATTAAGAGCATTGTTTAAATATTTAACTGTTGAGGTTCAAATGTCATTAATAATAAAAATATTTTATAAGGTTAGCCTTATAAATACTTTATTTGTTTTTTTATCAGAAATTAAAAAAAGAATGAAGATGGTATGCTGCTAGTCCTTCATATTATTGTCTTAATCACTAGTATTATTTCACTAGTATCTACTTATTCTATAAATTTTCAAAAAGTTGTAATCAATCCTTTTTCGTATATTTTGTTCTTTGGAATTTTGTATTTAAGTATTCCATCTATAGTATTTTTATATTCTCATACTTCATCATTAATAGGTGCGATAGATGAGGATAATTTAAATTATATATCTTCTGTATCACTATATACAATAATAATTTTTTTATTAGGTTTTATAATAAGCTTTAAACTATCGTTTAAAGTAAAAGAAATTAATTTAAATATTGGCACAGGGTTGAAATATGCAGTGCTTATGGCCATGATAGCCATTGTAGCTTATGTGATAATGATATTGATTTTTAATTATGATACCCTTATAGAGATATATGGAAATAGAAGATTACAGGCTGATTTTAATACAATTTTAATCAGTAAATACAAAGTATATTTTTTATTTAATATTCTTTGTATTTTTATTTTATTTCTTTATTTTGCGACTAAGAAATATACTTATTTAATTTTCTTAGTGCCATATTTTTTAATTGATGTTATTTTGTCATCTAGGTATCTAATCTTAGAAATAATAATATTCTCATTAATTGTTGGCGCATATCATAAAAAATTTTTAAGCATAAAAACATTATTTTTTATGTTTTTAATATTAGTTGGTTTTGGCTTAATGAGAAGCACAAGCATAAATAATATTAATTTAGAAGATTCATTACTGGAGTTTCTATTTACTTACTCTTCCTCTTTTTTATTGATCGACTCTTCATATCAATCAAATATAACAGATACACTAACACATGCAATTAGTAAATTAAATCCCTACGAATTATTGACTAATAACACCTATGTTAGTTATAAAGTAACCATGTCAGAATTAAATCCCCTTAAAGATAGAATGGGATTAGGTGGTAGTTTAATAACTGAAATCATATCATTTAAGGACTTAATGATTATAGGATTAATTCCTATATTCATTTCATTGTATGCTTTTTTGATAAACTATTTTTTAAGAAGTAATATATTATGGCTTAGAATTTATGGCGTTTTATTTATTTTATTTATTTTTAATTTTTTTAGAGGCTCTATGTTTGAGCATTTGTTTTATCCTTTTTATTTAATGGTTTACTTTGGTTTTTGGGTTTTCATGATAGATGTCATAAATAATAATAAGATGAGGAGGCTAAGATAAATATCATTTTTATAAATGCCACAGCTTTAACTAGTGGTGGAGGATTAATAACTTTAAAACAATTTATACAGAATATTCCTATTGATTTTCCTTCCATATTTTATATATTTTGTTCAGATCGCAGTTTACAAAAAGAGTATCAAAATAAAAATATTAAATATATATATCCTGAATTTAAAAAAGGACTATTTAGGATATATTGGGACTTATATGGTTTAAAAAAATGGTCTTATAATAATAATATAAAACCTGATCTTATAATTTCTTTACAGAATACTACGATTAATTTTGATAATGATACAGTTCCTCAAATTTCTTATGTGATGCAAGCTATACCATTTGTAGATAGAAAATGGAGTCCTTTTAAAAAATCAGAAAGATCACTCTGGTTTTATAAAAATATTTATCCTTTTTTTATGTCAATGAACCTTGGAAAAAAACATTATGTGGTTACGCAATCAAAATGGATTAAACATGAATTTATTAAAAAGTTTAAATTTCCAAAAGAAAAAATATTTGCCATTAGACCAATTATTAAAATAAGTAATTGCACTGAAAAAATAAAATTTAATAATGAAGATTATAATATTTTTTGCCCATCATCAGCATTTGTATATAAAAACAATAGAGAAATTGCAAATGCTATAGCTTATTTAAAGTCTAATGGTCAAGATGTGTCTATGTTAAAGGTTCATATCACAATTAATAAAAATGATGACCCTATGCTGTTGGATGCAATTATAAAAAATAAACTTACTAATAATTTTAATTTTATAGGAAGAATTACATATGAAAATATGTTGGCTTTTTATAATAGTAGTGACTTGGTTGTATTTCCAAGTTATTTAGAGACATTTGGTTTGCCATTATTAGAGGCAGCTTCTTTTGGTAAGCCAATAATTGTTTCAAATGAAGGATACGCTCAAGAGGTAATTTCTAAGTATAAGGGGGCTAAATTAATAGATATTAATTCCCCTAAGAAATGGGGGGATGCAATTTTGGATGAAGTAAACAATGGTGAAACATATAATAAATATAAAGCAGACTTTAAAGAATCATGGAAAGATCTGTTTACACTTATTATTAAAATAATAAAAAAAGAGGGTATGAAAGGTGTTTAAAAATAAAATTTTGTTAATTTCTGGTGGTACAGGTTCATTTGGTGGCGCTGTATTAAAAAGGTTTTTAACTACTGACATTAAAGAAATAAGAATTTTCTCGAGAGATGAGCTTAAGCAAGATGACATGAGAAAGTTTTATAATAATGATAAACTTAAGTTTTATATTGGTGATGTAAGAGATAAAAATTCAATTGATGATGCAATGAGAGGTGTGGATTATGTCTTTCATGCAGCTGCATTGAAGCAAGTCCCATCATGTGAGTTTTATCCAATGCAAGCAGTTAAAACTAATGTTATTGGTACTGAAAATTTATTAAATTCAGCTATTGCAGCCGGCGTTAAAAAAGTTATTGCACTGAGCACGGATAAGGCGGTTTATCCAATCAATGCAATGGGTATTAGCAAGGCTATGATGGAAAGAGTGATTGTAGCTAAAGGCAGGAATGTAAAAGATACTATGATTGCCTGTACTAGATATGGTAATGTAATGGCTAGTCGTGGTTCTGTTATTCCATTATTTATTGACCAAGTTAGAAATGGCAAGCCTATAACTATAACGGACCCTAATATGACCAGATTTATGATGAGTCTTGATGATGCAGTTGATCTAGTTTTGTTTGCATTTGAAAATGGTAAGAGTGGCGATATTTTTGTTCAAAAAGCACCAGCTGCAACGGTAGAGTTACTTGCTCATACGATGAGAAAAATTCTAGGTGCGCCTGATCATGAGGTTAAGACTATTGGTACAAGACATGGTGAAAAATTGTATGAAACTTTGCTTACAAAAGAGGAGATGGTGAAGGCAATTGATATGGAAAGGTATTATCGAATTCCTGCTGATACTAGAGACCTTAATTACAATCAGTTTTTCGAAGAAGGCGAAGAGGTGGTAACAGAGGCTGGTGAATATCATTCCCATAATACTCATAGACTGAATGAAGATGAATTAATAGAATTATTGTTAAATCTTAGAGAAATTAAAGATGAGTTAAAGGGGATTAAGAAAAATGGATAAGTTAAAGGTAATGACCATTGTAGGTACTAGGCCGGAAATCATAAAGCTAAGCCAAGTGATGAAAGAGTTAGATCGACATGTGGACCATACAATTGTACATACTGGTCAAAATTATGACTATGAATTGAATGAATTGTTTTTTGAACAGTTAGACATTAGAAAGCCTGATATATTTTTGGAAGCTGTTAAAGGCACACCATCAGAAACTATTGGAGATATTATTGCAAAGGCCGATAAGGTCTTTGCTGAAATACAGCCAGATGCCTTATTAATCTATGGCGATACCAATAGTTGCTTAAGTGTTATTCCTGCGAAGAAGAGAAAGATACCGATCTTTCATATGGAAGCAGGCAATAGATGTTTTGACCAAAGAGTTCCAGAAGAAGTTAATAGAAAAATTGTAGATCATTTGAGTGATATCAACTTACCTCTTTCAGAACAAGCTAGGGATTACCTGATTGCAGAAGGTATCAAACCTGAAACAATTATTAAAACTGGTTCACCGATGACAGAAGTCTTAAATGCTAATATGGAAAAGATCAAATCTAGCGATATTCTAGAAAGAGAAGGGCTAAAGTCAAAAGCATATATTGTTATGAGTATTCATAGGGAAGAAAATGTTGACTCTCCTAAAAACTTCAGTGATTTATTAGAATCAATTGATGAACTAACTAAGAAATATAATATGCCAATTATTATTTCTACACACCCAAGAACAAGAAAGAAATTGGAAGATATTGACTATCAAAACGAAAATCCTTTAATTAGATTCTCGAAGCCTTATGGTTTTCATGAATATAACAACCTGCAAATGAATGCATTTTGTGTGATTTCAGATAGTGGAACTATTGCTGAAGAGGGGTCAATACTGAATTTACCTGCTGTCACAATACGCCAGGCGCACGAAAGACCAGAAGGTATGGATGAAACTACAGTGATAATGTCAGGATTGAATAAGGCTAGAGTCATTGATGCAGTTGAGGTTGCAACAGCTCATCATTCACAAGGCATTAGAGTGATAAAGCCTGTTAAGGATTATGAAGCTGACAATGTGTCTAAAAAAGTTCTAAGAATCATCTTGTCGTACGTTGATTATGTAAACAGGACTGTCTGGCATAAAGAGGTATAGTTTTGAAAGATAAGGTGCTTGTTCTTGGCTCTGCGGGCTTAATAGGTCATCAAGTTTATAACTATTTAAAGGATAGTGATAATTATGAGTTACACAATATCTCGTATCGAAATAAAATTCAAAATGATACGATATTATTAAATGCTAGAGATGAGAAAAATTTCATTGATAAAATAACAAGCATTAGGCCCCATTATATTATTAACTGTATCGGTATTTTGATTAATGGATCAGATACGGATCCTGAAAATGCTATCTTTCTCAATTCATATATGCCTCATAGACTGACTAGACTGGCAGATAAGATTAATGCAAAATTAATCCACATATCGACTGACTGTGTTTTCTCAGGTGACAAGAAAGAGTCTTATATTGAAACTGATGAGAAAGATGGACGAGGTGTATATGCTAAGTCAAAGGGGCTTGGAGAGATTGTTAACAACAAACACCTAACGTTAAGAACCTCGGTTGTAGGGCCTGAATTAAAAACTGATGGAGAGGAGCTTTTCCACTGGTTTATGAATCAACAAGGTGATATTTCTGGCTTTACTAAAGCAATTTGGTCAGGTGTAACCACAATAGAACTTGCGAAAGCCGTTAAATGGTCGATTGATCATCATATAACTGGCTTGTATCATGTGACTAACAACTCGTCAATCAGTAAATACGAACTTTTAAAATTATTTCAAAAGTATACAAAAAAAGATATTAGCATCAAGTCAGTGGACGGCAAAAATGTCGATAAGAATTTTATTGATACTAGATTATTAATGAATTACCAAATCCCGTCTTACGATCAAATGATTTCCGATATGGTTAGTTTGATTGCTAACAACAGGCCACTGTATTCTCAATACAAGGTTGGGATTTTTGACAAAAAATAAAAAGATATTAATTGTTACAGAATGCTTTTATCCTGAGGAATTTAAGATAAATGATGTTGCCTTATCATGGAAAAACAAAGGTTATGATGTTGATGTGCTGACTTTAGCTCCAACCTATCCATTGGGTAAGGTTTTTCCAGGTTATAAAAATAGCTTCTTTCGAAAAGATGAATACCAAGGTATAAATATTCTTAGGTTACACGCTGTTACGGGTTATAGAGATAGTGTAGTTAAAAAGATATTGAAATATATAAGCTTTATGATTTTTGGCAGTATTGTTGCTATTTTTATTGGCAGAAAATATGATTACGTTTTTGGTTTTAATATGAGTTCCCTAACAGGCATGCTGCCTGCAGTGGTGATACGAAAATTATACAAAAAACCATTAACATTCTGGACACAAGATGTTTGGCCTGACAGTGTGTACGCGTACGGCTTTAAGAAAACTAAAATGCTTTCGAATACTCTTGATATGTTTGTTAGATTTATGTATCGTAATATTGATGCAATTGCAGTTTCTGGAAAAGGCTTTGAGTCAAAATTAACTCCATATGTTGGAAAAGGTTTGATATTTCATTATTTGCCGAATTGGGCGGATGATTTAAATACAAATCTTGAGCCTGTGAGTTTTGGAAAATCTGAAGGGGTAACTCATTTTACTTTTGCAGGTAATATTGGTAAAGTGCAAAATTTAGAGAATATTGTTAACGCTT
>Ga0233441_1001183_pt1 | contig 24741 bp, 28 predicted proteins | sample SI_123_September_4_FD_182781 | JGI IMG/M metagenome (GOLD analysis project Ga0233441, IMG submission 182781) | Seawater microbial communities from Saanich Inlet, British Columbia, Canada - SI_123_September2016_135_MG | ecosystem: Environmental > Aquatic > Marine > Inlet | place: Canada: British...
TGATGTAGTCATTATTTTCTCCTTCTAAGTTAAAAAAGGAGCACACCAGTCCTACGGGGCTAATATGCCCCATGGGGTAAATGCTGGTTAATTTTAAAAGGCCAGCTACCTTATTTTTGTCGAATAATTCGACGAAAATTCTATCCAGGCCTGATTTCCAGGCGCAAGTATCTGCATATTGGTATTTAAGGGATATTTAGGACGTTAAACATCCTGAAGTCGAGCGTACTGATAGTAATTTCGACTGTAGGCGATGCCTTATGCCTTTGGGTCGGCATCTCATTGAATATGCTTGTTTATATGGCCAGCTACCAAGATCAATCCTATCATACTAATATCTATAGCCCAGAACTTTTTAATTCTATTTTCTGGATAGTAATCAATTTACCAAAAAATTGTGGAAAGCATCGTCACTTCAGGTCGAGGATGGATAGCGCAGTATAGAAGTCTTGGTCTTCTCGATATGTTCTCTATTGTGGTAAAATAAAGCTCTGGTTAAAACTGTCATCAAAACACTACCTGTTAGAGTTGGGAACAAGCGTTGCGGCTTGCCCAGACAGATGACCTTTGAGAGCAATCAGATCTGGAATCTGGGAATGATCTGACCCTTGAATTGAGAGCCATTCCACTACTTGGTGCCGGATGGATACCGTGGAACGTCTCCGCATTTGATCTCAAAAAAGAATTAAAATCCGTGCGACAGGAAAGTGACAACTTGATTCACTCCACGATACTACAGGAAGTGATTGCGGTTCATGGAAAATCTCTTCACCAGATTAACAAACCCATCCACATCAGCCTGGAATGATGAACCAGATAAAATTGCTGACGATGATTTCTATGGCTATGACGGTACTATTGAAATATCTGTCTAGCGTCGAAGTTATCGCGTTTATCATTGGCGCAATGGCTCCTGAATGGGATCAGGTGACAAGTACTATATAAAATCTCGATGAAAAAATAATATTAAAAATATCTATAATTTACTTTTTAAATTAATTTCTTTGATTACTTATAACTGCTATCTACTCATAGCGGTCATTCCTTACAGGCTGTAGGGTGCGTCGGGTTCGTGGCGTAAGGAGTCATTGCATAATGTCAAATAGCTAACAAAGATGTTATTTGTTGCAATGCTCAGGACGGATAACAGGGCGAGTAAGATCGGTAAATTATCTTTAGCCAACTCATAAGTATTAAAGCTAACCTAATCATCAGTCTAAAGTTGACAATATTTTATAGACAGCTTCAATTCCGAAACCATTATGAGCGAGGAACTAATTTGGCTAAAAGTTCCAAATAAATAAGAATTTAAATTTTTATTTCAAACAGAATAAGTTGTTACCTTGAGAAGCCTAAAGTTAAGAGCTCGACTGAAAATCACCAGTGACCGACTCGCAGGCAAAAGACTTAAAGAGTTCGTTATTAAAATTTATAAAATTAGGGTGTTCAGAAAAACTTTTAATTACCGAATGGTTAGCTAAACGTATAGTCCAGAAAAATTGATACTTGCCCCCATCATTAATAGCTTCTCTTATACTCACATCGCGTATACCAGGTATCCCTGATAACAAAAGTTTACTTTCTTCCATCATTCGAGAAATCTTTTGCTTTTCCATATTGTAAACTTTATGCAAAATAAGTTGCTCGACCATTACCCAGGGTTCACATTGCTCAAGAACTTCAGCGGCTCGTCCCGCACTACCCCACAATTTCATACAACGATTTACCTCTGTAGAAATAGCTTCTTTCACACCTTTTTTTAAATCTATGAAACTCCCCGAAGGATTCTGCTTTACCTGTAGCCTCATGATTTTTGCTGCTACATCTGACAAAGCAGTATAGTAGTTTATTTTAACAACCCCCAAGGTTGGTAATTTACGAAATTGGTCATCACTCAAACCGCTACCGCCATGAATAACCAGAGGAATATTCACTGCCTCTTTGAGTTTTTTCAGCCGCTGAAAATCAAGTTTCGCACGCCCTTTCATACGTCCTTGTACGGTACCAATGGATACAGCGAGGAAATCCACACCCGTTTGCTCGGCATAAATTTTTGCTTCAGCAGGGTGTGTTAATGATATCTCCCCAGGATGCATTGCAGCGCCCTCACCTTCATAACCCGCCACATAACCGACTTCCCCCACGACAGGAATTCCGCAACCATGTGCCATTTCAACAACTTCTCGCGTCGTTTTTACATTTGTGCGCAACTCACTTTTTGAACAGTCCAGCATCAATCCGTTACAACCCTGATTTATCGCCTTTACCGCAGATTCCAGGCTACTGCCATGATCGAGTTGAATAGCAACCGGGACAGATGCTCGTTTTGCTGCGGCTTCCACCGCCGGCATCATTAACTCAACATCAAAATGGGAAAAATGGGGTTCGGCAATACTTAAAATAACCGGGGCACGACAATTTTCGGCTGCATCGATAACGGCTTCCAGAAAGTCCAGACTGACCAGATCGAAAGCGCCCACAGCATAATTATTATCGTATGCGTGATGCAGCATATCGCGCATATTAACAAGTGCCATTCATTCTCCTCCGATTGTTTAAGTATTAAATATTATTTATCAAGCAGGCTGATTGCCTGCAATCTGTTGCCCAGTTCCAACTCCATCAGTTCAAGCACTTGATCACGAATTTTAAACGCTGCAAAATGATAGTAATTGAGCTGACATTTTACCGGCAGATGCAATGTATCACGCCTCTCATCAACAAACTCATTCCAGCAAATTACCGGTAAATCATTCAGCGATTCATCAGCACACAACCATTCCCGTTGATCCAGTATCATCACCAGTCCACGTAAGTCGTTTAACGAAAACCTTACCGGAAGCGTGAAATGAGATTTAGCTCGGCGCCATAAATTATAATGTACCGCAGTGACTTCAGAGATCTGTTGCTGGTAAACCGGCATATCATCAACTCGGCTCATCATAATTCCTAGCTTTTTTATTAACCAGTTAAACTGGCAAACAGCGTTGGTAACTGTTCCGGTAACCGATCCACATTATCGATAATGGTGTAATTATTCTGCCCAAAAATTCTTTTTACATAATCATCAGCATGAGGGTCCAGAGTCAGACAATAACTTAGTACACCGGTCGAATACAATTCTTCTACCGCTTTCTTGGTATCGTGACGCAAATGTTGCGGGTCGCGTTCATCGATATCGGCCGGTTCACCATCAGTCACCAGTAAAATCAATTTGCGTTTCTCCTGCTGCTTTAACAGATGATGACCCGCATGACGTAACGCCGCACCCATACGAGTAGAGAGACCACCTTTCATGCCCGATAGATTCGATTTCACATCATCATCAAAATGCTGATTAAAATCTTTGAGACGATAATACTGAACATCATGACGTCCGTCGGATGCAAAACCATGTACTGCAAACGGATCACCGATACCTTCGATGGCAGTAGAAACAAGCGTTGCTGCTTCGCGTGTTAACTGTAAAACAGTTTTATCAGAACCCTTCATTTTCTCGTTAGTAGATTCGGATAGATCCAGTAACACCACCACGGAGAGATCACGATTTTTTAACACGTTACGCATGGTAATTCGAGTATTGGGCTGTTCACCCATGCGAATGGATACCATTGCATCTATCGCCGCATTGATATCGACTTCATCACCGTCTTCCATATTACGCACACGTTGCACGCCTTCCGGTGTTAACAGGTCGATGATCTGCCTGATGCGATGCGCGACCGGACGGTATTCGGTGATAATGTCATGAATATCTTCAGGGTCACCACGACCCGGGCGACGCTCATAAATGGTAGCCCAGTCGGGTCGATGTAACTGAATCTGGTAATCCCATTCAGGATAATGAAACGGGTCAGAAATAGGCTCTTTACCCCACATATCATTAAAGCTTTTCTGGCCATCTGTTAAATCGTCTTCGTAGGGACGCATGTTGGTGGAACAGGTCCAGATTTCCTGGGCATCATCACCGGCCAGTTCGCAGTCCACCTCGTTGGCCATTTCGATCACACTGACCTGCTTTCTAACCTGACGCTGACTGGCGGGCACATATTCTTCTTCAACATCCCAACTAAATTCTTCAAATTCCCACACATAACGATTGTCGTCACGATATGGAATGTCTATACGCTCCAGAATTCTCAGACTGGGCACTTCCTTACGGGCGGAAAATAAATTGAAAACTTCCAGCCCCAAATGCCAGCAAAAATTATTATCGTCCTGATGTTGTTCAATTTCAGCATGAAATCTCACTGCGAAGGCACTCAGTTCTTCGTCATCGCAAGAGGCAGAATCATCCAGCAGCATCAGTGAAAATTTTTCCAGAATCGGCATCGTCGGATGCTCCGGTTTTTCTTCACTGGGCACTTCCATCAATAGTCGCCAAAGCGTTTTCAGACCGGGAAATTCACTGACGGCTTTATATTCAATACGCGCATCTTCAATTAAGCCAATGAAAAACATTTGCGCAGGACTCAGTCCTTCGGCTGAAATGGGGACCGTAGAGTAAACCATGTGTGCAGCCATGTGAGCGGCTGTGGCACGATACACTTCGAGTCCTGCAACCTCACCGTAATCATCCAGCGCATCCGGTAAATGCAGAATTCGGTGTTCGACAAATGGTCGGAAATCGGCAAAATCAGCACCGGTCGGGCGTAAAAAGAAATCCCGACCCCATAACGCACGCAAATAAAAATTTAATTTACGCTGGGTTTTAATGAACAGAATGCCACGTCGTTCTTTTTGCAGCATGGCGCGACTGTCAGCCGACTCCAGATTGAAATAAGAAGTCAGATTATTAAAATCACGTCGGTATGCCTGAGCACCAAAGTTAGCCCAGCGACGTAAGCCACTTAACGTTAGTTTGGAGAGTAGCTCATCGACATGATTCAGCATCGGACGCACACCACGTGAAGCGGTGGATGCCAACTGATGAATCAGTGTCAGGTATCCGCGAAACAGTTCGGCATCACCCAGATTGCGTGCAGCAGTCGGCATACTGTTGAACAGTAAAGCGACCACTTCACCGGATGTCATGGAAGATAGTTTTAACGCGGCCGTAATACAATCGCCCACAACGTCTTCGCCACACTCTTTGGCTACCAGTGGCATTTCCTGCAAATAGGAAATAACGACACCGCTGCCACGTCCCAGATTACACAGGCTTTTGGCACCATCCATGTACTCTTGCAAGCCTGAAGGCGACATAACACGAGAGGCTTCCTGAAAGGTACTCTCCAGCACATCCCGAACTTCGGGGGCTGTTTCTTCCAGAAACTCTTCGTAATCTTCAAGTTTTATCGACATCGTCTTTCCTGTTGATCAAACTAATTCGTGAAATACTACCTTGCGAAACTCATTGGTTTTACCCGAAGAAAGTTTCTACTGCGGCGTTCAACGTATCGCGCATATCAGGGTCATCCGTTAACGGCGTGACCATCGTCATGCTGCAAGCAGCAAGAGGCTCAACACCTTCTGCAATTAACTGACCTGAGTAAACCAGCAAACGAGTAGAGATACCTTCATCCAGTCCGTGACCTTTCAGGTTACGCGCACGATGAGCGATATGCACCAGCTTTTCGGCTGTTTCTTTATCGACACCGGATTCTCTCGCAACGATATTAATTTCTGTTTTTTCTTCAGGGTAATCAAAGTCCATGCCACCAAAACGCTGTTTGGTTGACTGTTTCAAATCTTTCATCAGACTCTGATAACCCGGGTTATAAGAAATAACCAATTGGAAGTCTGGATGAGCCTGAATCAACTCCCCTTTTTTATCCAGTGGCAGGCTACGACGATGGTCGGTTAGCGGGTGAATAACAACGGTAGTATCCTGACGCGCTTCAACAATTTCGTCCAGGTAACAGATTGCACCCATTCTGGCGGCCGTGGTTAAAGGGCCATCCTGCCATTTCGTACCGTCTTTATCGAGCAGGAAACGCCCAACCAGATCGGAAGCCGTCATGTCTTCATTACAGGCCACGGTGATCAATGGTTTACCGAGTTTCCACGCCATGTGCTCAACAAAACGAGACTTACCACAACCTGTCGGACCCTTGATCATCATCGGCATGCGTACTGCATAAGCCGACTCGTATAACGCTAACTCGTTGCCAACTGGCTCGTAGTAGGGTTCTTCGGTAATTTTATATTGTTCAGCATCTACAACGTTTTCAGTAACAGACATAATCGATTCTCTCGTTTGTTTAACTGTTAATCAGAGTTATTTATTTATAAGGTAACCCTGTCGCCATAACGAAAAGGATTACATTAGAGATAAAAACTAAACGTTTAAACGTTATTTTTCATCGTCGGTTTCAGCTTCTCCCGACCAACCGGCAGCTCGCGCTTCGGCAATCGCCTTATCATGAATTCTCTGATGTTTTTCAAATAATTCAGGCGGTAGCTGGCTTACCAGGCAACCGTACTTATCCCACTCTTTATTGACTTTATCGAGTAGCGCATCAACACCGGCAAAATTCCAGCCTGCACAGGTTTCAGATTCATCAATCAGCCCGAAAACCCAGGCATCACGAATAATTTTACCTATCGTGGTCATACCACCATTGACTTCGTTTTCTATTCCTACGTACGTATCTGGTCTGCTCATTATTTAAACCTTATCGTTAAAAAGTAAAACGCCAGTGTAATAAATAGGTCTGTTGTGTGCACACACATTCTCATCAACATGAATAAAAATTAACAGCCCCTGCCTGAAGAATTTGCACAGGGACTGTTATTCAAAACATGCTGTTACCGTGAGAACGTTGTTATACAGAAACGCCGCGATGTACAACCATTGCTGCACCAGCAGACTGAGCAAAGTTGTCAAAACCCAGCAGACGAACATGATTGTCTGGATGCGCTTTATGACAGGCTTCAATTTCAGTCAGGATAACGTCTACGTCAGTTTCACCAAACATAGGCAGTTTCCACATGTACCAGTAGTTGCTGATAGCATTAGCAGGTTCTGTGTGTTCGATACCCGGGTTCCAGCCTTTATCCACGATGTACTGGATTTGAGCACGAGTAGATTCTGTGCTTAAAGTAGGCAGGTAAGAAAAAGTTTCATATTTACGGCTCTGAGCAGCATCGCTCAGGCTTGAATTGTAATCTTGTACATCACTCATGTGATTTACTCCAATCTAAAATTAATTTAGTAACAATAAAGTGTTAGATAGTGCGATCTGGCAAGGCGTGAAAAGGTGAGTGTATTAACAATACACGATCCTTTTCAGCAACGCCGCCAGAGCGCGCTAAATGACTCTTTTATTAAATAAGCAAGTATTTCGTTGTGAGACAAGGCAGTCGCGGTTCGAGTAGCGCAGCGTATATGAAATACGTGAGCAACGCAGAACCGCGACTAACAAAGTATCGCGGCGAAAGACGCAGCTTATTTGTGGGCTACGTCGATTTTGTCGACTGTATCGAACTCAAACTTGATCTCTTTCCATGTTTCCATGGCGATCTTCAGTTCTGGGCTATGAGCAGCGGCTTTAGTCAGAATGTCTTTACCTTCTTTCTCAAGCTCTACACCCATGTTACGTGCTTCAACACATGCTTCAACCGCAACACGGTTAGCAGCAGCACCAGCAGCGTTACCCCAGGGATGACCTAATGTTCCGCCACCGAACTGCAGACATGAATCGTCACCGAAGATGCTAACCAGCGCAGGCATGTGCCATACGTGAATACCACCAGAAGCAACAGGCATAACACCTGGCATTGAACCCCAATCCTGATCAAAGAAAATACCGCGTGAGCGATCTTCTTTAACGAATGAATCACGCATGATGTCGATCCAACCCAGAGTTGCGTCACGGTCGCCTTCCAGCTTACCCACAACAGTTCCTGAGTGCAGGTGATCACCACCAGACAGACGTAAGATTTTAGTTAATACGCGGAAGTGGATACCGTGGTGCGGGTTGCGGTCAAGAACCGCGTGCATGGCACGGTGAATATGTAACAGCATACCGTTGTCCTGACACCATTGAGCCAGCTGAGTGTTAGCCGACAGGCCACCAGTCAGGTAATCATGCATGATGATCGGCGCGCCGATTTCTTTAGCGTACTCAGCACGTTTCATCATTTCATCAGAAGTGGGAGCTGTAACGTTCAGGTAGTGACCTTTACGCTCACCTGTCTCAGCTTCTGCTTTATGGATAGCTTCCATAACGAAGTCAAAACGATGTCTCCAACGCATGAATGGCTGAGAGTTAACATTCTCGTCATCTTTCGTGAAATCCAGACCACCGCGCAGTCCTTCATAACAGGCACGACCGTAGTTCTTGGCAGACAGACCCAGCTTAGGCTTGATAGTACAACCCAGTAAAGGACGACCGTATTTGTTCAGAATGTCACGCTCAACCTGGATACCCTGTGGTGGTCCATTACAGGTCATAACATAAGCAACCGGGAAACGAATATCTTCTAAACGGAGTGCACGCAGTGCTTTGAAACCAAATACGTTACCAACCAGTGAAGTCAGTACGTTTACTACTGAACCTTCTTCGAACAGATCGATAGGGTAAGCAACAAAGGCGTAGAAACAAGTGTCATCGCCTGGCACGTCTTCAATCGCATAAGCACGACCCTTGTAGTAATCCAGATCAGTTAACAAGTCAGTCCATACAGTAGTCCATGTACCTGTAGAAGACTCAGCAGCAACCGCTGCAGCTACTTCTTCACGTGGGACACCGTCTTGTGGTGTGATTTTGAAACAAGCCAGAAGATCAGTATCTTTTGGAGTGTAATCAGGCATCCAGTAAGTTTCGCGGTATTCTTTTACACCAGCGCTATAGGTCTTTGCCATTGCATTTCACCTCTATCAGTTTATTTATGAGCCGTAGCTCGCTTAATTTCAGACTGCTAAAAACAGTCCATATAAAGTAATCCTTAATTTGACTTAAGACATATTCTTCTTAAGCCACAAAAATGAAACTTTTCACCTTATTAGCATTGATTTAACAACCAGCTATTTCGGCAAGACGGGCACTATAACCATGAAAAATCATTTATAATAATTTCAATTTGTTATAAATTACATATACATTTGTTTATGGATCGACCCATGCACCTGACCTTACAACAACTAAAACTATTTGAAGCAGTAACAAGAAACAGCAGCTATACGCGGGCGGCAGAAGAACTTCATCTCACCCAACCTGCTGTTTCTATTCAAATAAAACGACTCGAGGGTCAAGCCGGTTTACCTCTGTTTGAACTGGTCGGCAAAAAGATATTTCCTACCGTTGCCGGAGATGCCATGTATCAGGCAAGCCGCGACATCCTGGACAGGGTGAATGAATTAACCATATCACTGGAAGAAATAGAAGGTAGCGTGAAAGGTCCTTTACAGGTGTCAGTGGTGACCACCACAAAATATTTTATGCCCCATTTACTGGGTATATTTCTACAGACCTATCCTGACGTAGAGCCCCACTTTAAATTTACCAATCGTGCACGTGTGGTAGACCGCCTGATGAATAACGAGGATGACTTCGTGGTCATGGGGCAGACACCGGATGATAAAAATCTGGAGACTTATCCTTTTTTAAATAACATTCTTGCTGTGGTCGCACCACCAGGTCATTCGCTGGCCAACAATAAAAATATAAGTTTAAAAAAACTAACCAGGGAACGATTTCTGGAACGTGAACCCGGTTCCGGTACACGACTGGTGTTTGATAAACTACTGGCGGATAATGGTCTTCACATTGATCCTTATATGGAACTCGGCAGCAGTGAAGCCATCAAACAGGGGGTCATGGCGGGGCTTGGACTTGCCGTATTATCCATGCATGCCATCCAGCTGGAACTGCATGCTGGTAAATTAACGATATTGGATGTTAATGATTTCCCGCTCAAACGGCGCTGGTATGCGGTGCATTTGAAAGGAAAAAAACTATCTCTGGTGGCGCGAACTTTCCTCGACTACATTCTAAGTGAAAGCCAACAAATTCTTGGCCTGGACAGTGATAAAACAAGGTAAAAATATATCAACATTCCTACCCATATAAACCGCAACTTCGAATCAAGAATAGTAGAGTTACTTTCGACCTTAGATTTTAAAAAGTGAAATACATAATATCTGGATAAGTGATTCTAAATTTAAAAGAATCATTGGCAGATGCAGGTGACAGGGTACAGCTGAATTTTTCGCTCGAACTGCCACCGGTAGACAGACAAAGATAATAGCCATCTTTCTCGCCTGGTATATTTAATTACGGTCCAATCTTCATGGTCTTTACCCGAGTGCAAGCAAACCTTTAAGCCTGTTCTGGGGTGGTTTTTTTAAAAAAATGAATATATCAAGAACAGCTATTTAATCCATATTTAAGTAAGTATCAAATATAATAAAGTGCTCAACATAGCGTGGAGACCTGACTTGCATTGCCTCCACAAGTAAGTAACGAGTATCGAATTTATTACTGATAACCTCTATTTTAAACAAAAAAAGCCGCGAAAAATCGAGGCTTTTAAAGTGAGTTATTTTACGTAAAAGTATTAACTGCACCCCTTAGGGCGAGGTAGACCTGCAACTTTATTTGCACACTTGATTAAACCTGTTGGAAATAATGAATAAATATATTTTTGATCTGACCGGTCTTTACCATACTTTTTCTTCATTATTTTTGAAAATGCACGCGGCTCGCATACCTTGCCATTGTCAGTGAAATATTCGCGTGCTTCATTGATGATGTCCCAGTGCTCCTGAGTAAGCCCATCGACAATTTGTTCGTTTTTAGAAATTTCAGTAGCGAGTTCCTCGCTCCATTCATCAAGATTTTCTAACCAGCCAGCCTCACTGAGCTGTACGATTTGACCGTTAACTTCTGCTTGCATGTTTACCTCTGTATATAATGAAAATAATAACCTACTAAATTAGTCAGGTATTCTACATGAAAAGACAAAAAACTGAAATACTATGTTTTATAATGGTAAATATGTGGTATTTTGGAGTGGATCATCTCTATTTACTGGTGCTGCACTTGCCACTAACTAGCAAGTCACCACAACTTGTAAGGAATGACTATAAAGGGGTGCTCGTAAGGCCAGTTTCTTTGCTAGCTGAAACGACCGCTAAGTCCACAGCCTGTGTGAAAACTCAACAAATTCTCATTTAGAAAATATTATTCCCACTTCAGCACGGTATAACAGCCAAATTTAAATGCGATAACCCACTAAATTATCAAATACAACCTGATATTAGATTGCGTATGACACTTTTATTTCTGGGGAATAGTTTTCACACAGCCTCTCCATTTTTGGGACTAAACAGAATTATTGCTGGCTTACGGGTTAAACCTAAAACAAAAGGTCAATTAGCTTTCTATGAGCGGTATGGAGAAACCAGGAAGCCCCATTTTATAATACCCCCTGGATAATTACATCAGCAGTCAGTTCGCTCTGATATTTCCAGAGCATCATCAACTTCTATTCCAAGATACCGGACTACACTTTCAAGTTAGTATGACCAAGTAAAAGTTGTATAGCTCCCAGATTAAGGGTTCGTCGATATATCAAAGTAGCCTTGGTTTTTTGGTTCTTCTCATCAAGTGAGTACCATATGCTGAAGGATCTTAGCCAATATCTTTTACCCAGTTTTCTACAATTCTGGCATGTAGCTGCAATTCCAATATTCTGGAAGCATGGTGACCTACTCCAGTGTGCCGTCAGCAGTCATTACTAAAATATGATAAATACTTTATCTTGAATCAATGGGTAGCATTCCCTCTTTTCTATACGCTACTAGAAGCTCTAATGGGAATTGAGAATAGCAATGAAGTGAAATGCTTAATGAGCAGTGCATAAAGCATCTGTATCTATCATGGATAATGAATAAAAAAACTAAATTATGGTAGCAGAATAAAACTCGTCCTTAGCGTTTTTTTGCCATGCATACAAAGCTTCTAACTAATACTTACAACTAATTAAATTACTTGTATTGTTTAGGGGAATGCTTTATCAGTGATTAGTTAAGATAAAACTTTATTGACATAGATTATTATATATTTTGAACACCCCTATTCTGTATAGCTTCCGGCGCTGTCCTTATTGCATGCGAGCACACATGGCATTGAAGTATGCTAATTTAAAAGTAATTCTTCGCGATGTAGAGCTGAGTAATTTACCGCAAGAAGCACTTGCTGTTTCTCCGCATGCCACAGTACCATCATTGGTGATTAGCGATTCTGAATTCATGGATGAAAGCTGGGATATTGTTAAATGGGCAGCAATTCAAAATGACCCGGATAACTGGTTAGGAGTAAACAACCAATACCTGAAAGATGCAGAAATGCTGATTGAAATAAATGATTTTTCTTTCAAGGAAGATCTGGATCACTATAAATATGCAGACCGCCACCCCGAACACTCACTAGAATTCTATCAACAACGCTGTGAAGAATTTATTGAAGAACTGAACGACTTGCTAGAAGAGAATAATTTTTTGCTTGCAGAACATATCACCATTGCGGACGTAGCAATATTTCCATTCATACGACAATTTGCAATGGTTGACAAGGAATGGTTTGATAGTACTGCGTACCATGCAGTGCAACACTGGTTAAACACCATGCTTGCTACCGAATGGTTCAGTGAAGCATTTAAAAAGCATGACACCTGGAAACCCGGTAATAAAAATATATACCTCTAATTATCTCAAATGGTATTAAACCCATCACCCATACTATTACAAAATATCTACTGGATAACATTAGTAGCAGTCATTGTGTCGTCTGCTTCAGGAGTGCTTAAAGCAGGCTTTAAACAGTACGATCTTTTTGGTATCGTTATTATTGCAGTAGCAACGGGCCTTGGTGGAGGCTCTCTACGTGACTTGCTTTTAGGCAGAGATGTATTCTGGATTCAGGATCAGGTGTTCTTTATTGCTTCACTCGGTAGCGCGATTACAATTTTTATTGCCGCCAGGCTTATAGTGGTACCACCAAAATTTTTCCTGGTTGCCGATGCAGCTGGTTTGGCAACATTTGGGATTGTTGGTACGCTGGTTTCTTTAATGGTGGGCGCACCGCCACTGTTAGCCAGTTTTATGGGGGTCATGACAGGCACCATGGGAGGCATCTTCCGCGATTTACTCTGCAATGAGCCGCCCGTAGTTTTTCACAGCCCTCTTTATGCAACCGTTTCCTGGGGAGGCTCTTTACTCTTCATAGGTATATTATATTTTAGTCAGGATATAACCCTTGCAGCTGTTATTGCTGGGCTTAGCATCTTCATAACTCGTTTACTTGCGCTTTATTACAATATTAATTTACCCAAATTTCGCTTCAAGTCCTGACTTTTTTGCTCAATAAAAAATATATAAGCATTTGGTATAAATATTGCTGGCTTAGATAGTTTAACTCCCATTTAAAACTCTCCTATAACCCAATAACTAATTCTATGACAGGCACCTTTGAATACTAAAAAGGTGACAAGCGAAAAGTATCTGATTTCAACGTTTTCTTCCGCTACAACGCAACCTATCTTTACTAAATAAGTTGCTGTCTAGTATCTATCACAAATGCGTCGCTGGGTCTGATCGCAGAAAAAACCTGATGATTGGTACGATAAAATCACCAAGAGCGCCTAGTGTCCTGACATCGATGAAACCGCGGCTTAATTATAAGTGAAAGCCTGAAAATTATTAGCCTGGACAGTGATAGAACAAAGTAAATATATCTCAACACACCAACCCATATAAACCACAACTTAAAATCAAGAATAGTAGAGTTATTGTCGTTCTTAGGTTTTAAAAGATGAAATACATAGTATCGAGGTAAATGATTCTATAATTTAAAAGCATCAATGGCAGCTAATTTGACGAACTTGCCGTTCCCTACAACCTGTCAGGAATGACACTTCTATTTCTTAAATTTTACTATGTCTAATGGGGCGGTTTTTATTTACACAGTCTGGTTGATTGGCGGCGGTGGCACGTGGATGCTGGTATCATAAAAGGGCACCAGTAAAAACTCGTATACCTTTTCATCGGTATTTTCCAGTGGCGCAATAAAATTGCGCCAGCCTGACACCCCCCTATAATTTTCTAGTGCTGCATCCAGGTGTGCCCATATCGTAAGTCATGCTCCGCTGACAGGAGTAAAATCCTCTTTACCAGCACCACACACTGGACAGACCCAGTCATCAGGAATGTCTTCCCACCGTGTACCAGGCGCAATTCCACCATCCGGATCACCTATTTTTGGATTGTAAATATAGCTACACACATCGCATTCATAACTTTTAACATTATCAGCTTTGGTTACATCAGCCTCTGATTCAAGGGTAACATCCTCTGTGGGTAAAATATCAGGCATGCGCTTTGCCATACTCTTTTGAAATTCTGTCTTGCTGCCAGCTAAAGCAAAGCCAACTTCAGTTCCATCTTGAGAGTGATAGATGGCAACGACTTCATTATTACCTGATTCAACTATCCAGTTGCCCTCAACACCAACTGGCGGTGGACACACGATCAGTGGCAGAGCAGGTGTTTTTACAACGACAGGCAGAGCAGAGAGATATAGTTTTGTTTCGTTACCTGTCAATGTTTCAGCAAGCACCCGGGCTTCTGCTAATAAAGGGGAAATAAAGGGTAAAGGCCCCGCTTCAGTTTGTGCGCAATCGCCCAAAGCATAAATTAAAGGGTCATTTGTGCGCATAAAGCGATCGACTATAATTCCGGCTTGTACTTCCAGACCAGCTTCTCTGGCAAGATCGATGCGTGCAACAAGACCAACTGCAGATAAAGCATGGTCAAAATTTAGCGTTGTTCCATCATCCAGATTTGCCTGTACTCCTGATTCGTTAGCGCTATATCGAATGACCGTACAGCCCATATGTAGAGAACAACCTTCTCGTTCCAATGCTTCATTGAGCATGTAGCCAATTTCTTTAGGTAGTAATCTTGCGAGTGGCCATGCAGCAGGATCAATTATTGAAACCCGATATCCTGCAGTTGCTAAATCGTTAGCAAACTCACATCCTATCAAACCAGCGCCAATCAGAAGTATATGCTCGCCAGTGGATAATTTTTCACGCCATTGACGATAATCATCAAGGTCATTTACCGTCGAAATATCCACTAATTCCTGCCCTTCAACAGGAAAAATCCTGGGATCAGCACCTAAGGCCAGTACCAGACGATGATAATTCAAACAACTACTGTCGCCATTTTTTTGAAGCGTCAAGAGCTGTGCACTTCGATTTATACCAAGCACTTGAGTGCCTGTGATTATTTCAATGTCCAGTTCCTTTGCGAAAGTAATGGCATCTTTCTGGACCATATCATCGGCCAGATGTTGTCGCGCAAAGGCATTCGACAGCATGGGCTTTGAATAGACTTCACCGCCATCTGACGTGACGATAATAATGTGCAGAGAAGAGTCTCGTTTGCGTAGCTCCCTGGCCACAGAATACCCGGCCAGACCGCTGCCCACTATGACTAGAGATGCAGTAGACTGGGGCAGCTCAGAATCGTGATCGAGAACTATTTCAGCAGTGTTTTCTACACACTCAAAATCTTCTTTACCAACACCACATACCGGGCAGACCCAATCATCAGGAATGTCTTCCCACAGGGTACCAGGGGCAATTCCACCATCCGGATCACCCTGCTCAGGATCATAAACCCAGCCGCAGGCATTACAAATATAAGTCTTGTTACTCTCTGACATGCGCTTGCCCTTCCTAGTGATAGTGTTGTTTGACATCCGAGATGATTAAATCATCATAAATCTGTTAAAACAAAATGGTGCGATAAACTGCGTATGTTGAACGATGATTTATTTACCATTCAGTACATACGCAGCTAGCTTTCAGGTTATCCAACTTCTAAAAACTTTTCACCTTTCGCTTTGCAGACCGGGCAAACATCGGGTGCATCACCAATGACTGTATGGCCGCATATTGGACATACACGAATAGGCAGGTCTGCCAGATCCTTTCCTGATTTAACCGCTTCCAGAGCAGCATTGAATAAATCATGATGTACTTTCTCTACCTCCATGGCATTTGACATGGATTTGGCCGCACGGCGGTCACCTTCTTCCTCTGCGGTTGCTACCATGGGTGGGTACATTTCTTCGAATTCGTACTTTTCGCCTGCTGCGGCTTCCAGCAGGTTTTCTGCTGTGCTCTTGACTCCTCCCTCCATAGCTCGCAAATGCGCTAACGCATGAACTGTCTCAGCGGCAGCTACTGCACGAAAAAGTTTGGCTACATTGTCAAAACCATCTTTTTCAGCACGTTCAGCATAAGCTAGATAGGTACGATTAGCCTGACTTTCGCCGGCAAAGGCTTCTTTAAGATTTTCTTGAGTATTCATTTGTAAATCTCCTGTTTCAATAACTAATGGAAATGTGTAAGTTAGAAATATCACTGCACATTTTCATTAAAGAATGATGTATTAAGAGATTTTATAAATATTAATAAGTGTCAAATTCATGACTATCTATAAGCCTTTCTGGACAGAGATATCATTTTAAAATTACGCACACATGATGTCTCTGATCAGCATCAATAAATTTTGTTTATTTGTTGATCAATTAGTCAGTCAGGGACTTCAAATTCCCAGCACGACACTGATCAATCATGGTAGGTGGCAAATAAAATCAACATAGATTGCCAGTTTCCACGCAATATTTATCCTAAGTAGTTTTTATATACCCTGTGGCGATAGTTGCCATTGATAGTCAGCACGTTTCAGAGAGTCTAATTATTCTGTTTTTTTATTTTTACTGCTACCCCAGTTAATAAATATAATTAAAAGTTTTGAAGTGATGAAAATCAAAAAAATTAAACTTTCATGATGGGGAAGCACAAACTTTGACCGAAGCTGTAGATATCATGGGGCGTTTACAGTTGGCACAGAAGTATACCGATGTCGAAAATGCACAAATTGTTGCATTTCTGAAATCATTAACAGGTGATCAACCATCATTCCAGATGCCAATATTACCTCCTTCTTCGGACAAAACTCCACCGCCCACACCTTTTGAGTAACACTGCCTGAGGATTAATTAGCCTGTTTGAACCGACTCTCCACAAGTATCATACTGGTGGAGAGCTTTTTCACACAGTGTTGGCTCTGTCCTATATCGTTTTAACAATACTTGTTCTAGAAATATTGCTATTTTTCTCTGTTTTCACCTAAATGGTTTGGGGTGGGACTCTAGTTTCTGGAAAATCACCGAGGCAAGAAGGTAAACTGTTTTTTCCTAAAGTATCGTAACCAATAGACAGAACCTCCTTTTAGTGGTTATCCATTAGAATAATTTGTTCCTGTGTTCGTTACCAGAAATGAATATTGTCGCCTGTATGACTCCTTAGTCCATGCTGAAGTCACTCCCTACAGCCTGTCAGGAATGTCCGCTCCTGACACACTAGATATTCACGCTAAATTATCGGGAACGACCGCTTTATCAACTCTGCGGACATTAGGATGCCACACCCTGAAGGTGAGCAAATGGCACACACTTGCCGATTGTACCTGCTCCTGAAACGACTGCTATGAAATAAGAAGCCCCACTTCCATATTGTTGAAAGCCAAAATATTGTAATATCTATGAATTTGGGATAAGAATACATGCGTTGGACTTTTATTGGAATTCTTGTTATTTACTCGCAAATTGCACATGCGTGGTATCCAGAATTTGGTCATCAACTTTCTGGAGTAGGCTCATATGATTTGACAGGTCAACATTTCCTTTTAATAGCATTTAATCGAAATAATCAATGTCACTCTGTTAGTCTTTTATTAGATGAATCTATATTTAGCCTTTATCAATCGGAAAAGAATGAACAAATAAATATTGAACTAGAAGTAGATAATTATCGTAGTTGGGCACCTTCATTTGAAATTGTTGAATTCGACAATTGGCTCCCTTATCCAAAAGCATTAAAACATGAAATTTTACCTGCTCTTTTACAACAACTTCGATCGGGGAATATCTTAACTCTATCGATCGGCAAGTCTAAATTTAAATGGAGTCTAGCCGGTTCAAGATTGGCAATACTATCCGCTTATCACGCCTGCATAGAATGACTTCTGTTGGCACAACAGAGACATACACTAAATTATTGGGAACGACTGCTTTATCAACAGACTTGCCTGTCGCATAGACAACCATGAACGACTATAAATGGCACATAGTACTACTTCAGGGTCGTGAGGTGAATGTCAGCAACTGTAAAAACAAGTCATGGTCAATATAATGGTGTTAACAGAAACCAGAAACCAGAAACCAGAAACCAGAAACCAGAAACACATTTTATGACTATATTAGGTAGAAATAGATGATTTTTGTTCAGATATTTGATTTTTTTATCTATATGCCTATAATCAATTTATACGATAATTTTATCTAAGAAATTATTCCCCGCTTGAGGTTGTCAAGCACCCTAGTTCAACTTGGTTGAGCGCCCTTAGTACCTTTGGACATTTCAGGTACAGTGCTTTTTAAGCATGTCCATTTCTTTCACCTTATCGGGGAACTTGATTCCCGACCGGGTATTCCTTGTTCTCCATTTCTATTCTGGAGACACTCGTGAACACCAACACTATTTTACTTTCCTTAATTGCCTTTGTTGTTATATACATTTCTGCAACCGCGTTGAAATATGCGCTCGGAACTGTCTTTACTTCAATTTTCGTTATTTCTGGGTCGGCACTAGCTAATCACTACGGTGGTCAATCTGCATTGTTGCTAACTCTTATCATTTCACCTGTTCTATATATTGTGGTTTCTGACCTGTTTGAAAAACTGTGTTCAGTCAAACTGCCCTTTGCGCTGGTTGCAATACCTCGTATTGAGAAGCAACGTATCGAACCGGAATTGGTTGACGTAACACCGCTGCTTGAAGCTGCACCGCTACAAGGCGAATGGATTTCAGGTAAAACACCTGAGTTAACATTCCAGCAACCTTTAATCGGTGATGTAACCGCTTTACCTAAGCCCTGGCTTTAATCTTATAACCCCTGGGATGCCCTGCATCCCTTTTGGTTTTTACCTTGTTTCTACTCTGAGCGTCTTCTGGATTGGGAAACTCATCTATGCCTTTTATGAGATGGCATAGAGAGTTTCCCTATTAACCCAAACAGGAGAACAATTATGAAAACTCAGAATATAAAAAACCTTAGTGGTATAGAAGTTGTTGAGCTTGAAATGGAAGAAATTGAAATCAAGGATCTCAACGCTTACCAGCAGCAATCTGAAGAACCTCGCGCTCAAAAGTATGCTGCTCTACACCACAATCTACTCGATTCTCAAATGGTAGCCTGAAAAGGGCTTCTGTTTGAGCGTCTTTCCCCAATGAATTAGATAGGGGTCCAAATACAGACCCCTTTACATTCAAACCCTTAATCCATGATATCGCTTTCTCAAAAATGACTTTTTTAAACAATCATTTTTCAGAAAGTCCTTGTTCTATAGATTAATGACAGGAGAGTTATATGGGCGAAGAAATAGACTCTGATAATGAAGAATCAGATTTTCTAAGAATTCAAAAATTGATGAAATTTGATGCTGACAATAATCCAGAGGATGAAGATGACTATTCCTCTCTCGATGAGTTTACCTATTGGCTTTAAGCTGTAGTTCTACTCCTCTATTTTAGAGACTTTAAAGCAGCTCCTGACAAGTCGGAAACTGCAAATAAGTCTCAAGATGTATAAAAGAATTATTCCCCGCTTGAGGTTATCAAGCACCCTTGTTACTTCGGTAACGCCCGGGCAGTTTTGAACAACCCGATTTTTACTCGGTAACTGTCGAACAGGATTTTTCTGTTTGTTCTTTTCTTTAACCCAGACGGGCATGTTTCCCGTTGGGATATCTCCGTCTTTTATTATTGGAGATACGTCTATGGATAAAGATGAAGTTAAGTTCTTTTTACGGTTTTTAGATAGTGCGAATTGGTCTGAGCTTTTGGATCGACAGCAAAAACTTAATAAGGCTTTGCAGTTATTGGTTCACGAAGATACCCGAGCCGATGTTAGATTTTGTCTTCGTCTTGTTGATGAAGAGATTGCGGCGAGAGTTGAGCTTTCTCAGGTAACTGAGAAGTAGTCACCAGCTTTAATCGACCGACAGGTTTTAGTTTATTAATTTCTGCATCGATTTCTACATTACTGGCATCGCTCATCAAAATCTGAACGATCTTTTTTTCTAATGTTTTACGATTACCGTTGATAACTTTCATACGACTCAGGTTATCAGTTCGGTATTTCTTTTCAACGTAATTGTTTTAATTATTTGCCATGTCTTATGGCTTTAACCCGGACGGGATACCTTTATCCCGTTGGGTGCTGGTATATCCGTCATTACCTTTGGAGATACCATTATGAAACAACCACAAACTATGGCCGAGTTCTTTGGTCCTGTCATTCACTCTTACACTCGCGCTCAGGCGATTGACGATGGCGTTTTAGTCGATGTATCTGAAACGGCTCAAGAAGCCGGTTTTAAATACCCTGTTGCGATAACACGAGCAGCATGGGAAGACTGTGTAGCCTGGAACGATGACGATAACAAGCGTCAAACTTATCAGGATGAATCTGGTCGACTTTGGGATGTCGTTTTTATGCTGAGTTTTGCAATCAAAAGCAGTCGAAGCAAACAGTCCGAAATGCTTTTCAAATTTCGCAGAGTACCGCGTGGTGGCAGAGGTCATGTAGCAAGAGATGTCACCCTGAAGTCTCATATCGGTCCTGGTGATAATGCCGAACCTGTCATCACCATCATGCAGCCTAATGAGGACTGATGCGATGGATAAGGCTATTTTGGATCAGATGCCGGATGAACTTAAACAACTGCATCATTGTTACTTTAAAGACAAAAGCGAGACTGAATATTTACTCTATTCTGTTGAGTCGGATACCAGTCAATTGGAATGGGTAGATGGATCAGGCACATGTCTGAACCCTTCATTACCTCGTACCTATGAAGTTCGAGTCTTTGAGGTTGTTTCAATACCTGATAAACCTGGTCATTTCGACTATTTTGGAGTCTCAGGTCAATTTAACGTTAATGACATTCATAGAATTACTGAATATTACTGTGTCAGCATGGATGAAATATTGGCAACAAATGTTGATCCAGCGATTCATTAAACGTCTTTCTTTAACCCTGACGGGGATCTCCCGTTCTGGGTATCCCCTTTTTTAATTTGGAGATACCCGCATGAACTTACCAAAAATGAAGCCGACACTCATTGCATCGAATGTCGTTCCTTTGAAGCAAGATACTAACCGGTTTGATCAGGTTCAACTCGCACTGTTAAATCAAACAGAACAAGTCGCATTGATCGATATGGCTCTAGAGTTGTTGACATTACGTCATCAACCAGGGAAATCTTTGTGCTCACCCGACGACACCAGAAATTTTATTCGATTGTTATTGAGTGAAGTAAAAAATGAAGTTTTCGGCGCTATCTTTCTGGATAACAAGCACCATGTTATTTGCCATGAAAACTTATTCTATGGATCATTAACCTCGGCTAGTGTTTACCCACGAGTCGTCGTACAACAAGCCATGGAGCACAATGCAGCTGCCTTAATTCTGTTCCATAATCACCCAAGTGGCTACCCTGAGCCTAGTCAGGCTGATATTCATATCACCAAACGCCTGAAAGATTCTCTGGAATTGATCGATGTACGTGTACTGGATCATATTGTTGTAGGTACTCAGGGCGATGTTGCATTTTCTGAACGTGGTTTGATTTAACGGCTACGCACTTTTTCTTCCACCGACCTGGAAGTGTAAAACTTTTTTTACACTCCCGGTCGGGGGCGTGTGCTTTGGAGACAAGTGATGGAACAAACTACAGAGTCATACATGGTGATTCCTGAAATACACGGTGTATTTGTGGATTCGGTGTTAACAGATGAAGCGGATAATTTGGTTTTTGGAAGTTTCTGGGGACATGACACAGCGATTCGTGAGTTTCAGGGTCGATTAACATTAGGTGCATCCGAAGGTGGTTTGTCTACTTTTAATATTATGGGTGATGATCGTCTTAATCAGCATAAGAAGCTTTTTGTGCGAGTTGGTAATGTCGAAGCACTCGATCAAATGACAGGCCGTGTTCATACGGACATTTTAGGTGAGCTGGTTCATTGCTGGATATACCGACAGGAAATCATTAAACCAGATTTAGCCAATCATCGAGTCTTGATGATCAGCCAGGATGATATTCCGCAAAATTTGTGGAACGCCATTAAATTGATATGTCCGGTACCGTTACTGGATCACTGGAAAGATCACATTACTCCGGCAATGCTGGAGGCTGACATGATCAAACCGTTAAAAGGTATTAATCAGTCCGGTACTCAAATCATCATTGATGAAGATGTCATGACAATGATTGTTAAAACAGGTTGTCTGAATGGTTCATTGAGAATTTCAAATGATACTGATTCAGTATGAAAGCTATGACAATTACGATAACTAGTAAACCTTAACCCTTCTCCCCTCTTTCTTTTGAGGGGTTTTTCCAATCTGGAATCATTACCTGAAAACAGGTAATTAACCACTAGATTACAGATTGTAAAAACTGAATTATTCCCCGCTTGAGGTTATCAAGCACCCTTGTTACTTCGGTAACACCCTGGCAGTTTGGAACAACCCGATTTTTAATCGGTAACTGCTAAACAGGATTTCCTGTTTGTTCTTTCTTTAACCCTGACGGGTATGATCCCGTTGGATATCTCCGTCTTTTAATTTGGAGATATTTAGTTATGGGGTGGTTATTTTTTAATAATTACACGCGCTCTGATCTTATTAATTATTTGGTCAAACGAGAAGAAAATAACGAGCGTATTTATGAAACTTTAAAACATAGTCTACGAGGTAATGCGCTCTGGACTGTTCGTCGAGTGAGTCAAAAGAATACTGATAAAGCAATTACATTTATTGGTTGTGATTTATTACAACGGTCAGTCGAGAAGCATAGCAATCGTAATGTCGTGAGCTGGGGCTACAAAGACATGGATGAGAGCGTCCATCCTTTATATTACTCTTGCCCGATGTCTTATCTTAAAGATGTCCCGGTTGCCTGTCAGGAATGGCGCGATGGCGTGATGAAATACAATCGTAAATTTGATATTGGTGACAAAGTCATATTGAGGGGTTGTGAAATTCCACATCTTGAGGTTATTTCGATTAGACCGTTGCTTGGCACCTATCAAGGTACTCGATATCGAATACCACGAAAACTGATTGCCGATGCTGAAACTGTTGCAGCTCGACAGTTCACCTTACCCACAGGAGACATCATTCCTCTGGGGTGATTTTTCCTTGATTATAATTGTCTTTATGGAGAAATAGATATGGTGAAAAGTGTTGTTACTTATAATGATCGAGTTGCCAAGATGAAAAAGTCTGGTGATGAGGATCGTCAACTTCGACTGGCTAAGGCATACGTTCAACGTCTTGATCGACGGCTTAAAAAAGCCACTGAAGCGAATGATAAATTGGCAGTAGCCTATTTGCATCAAGAAGCTAAAGTCGTACTGAGAAAATTGCGACAAAATATTTGCAGTCTTCAAGACATGCTAGACAACGCAGAAGTAAATACTTGATAGAAATATAGGCTGGTTATCAGCTTATTTTAACCCTACGGGAATATTACATCCCTGTGGGGTGGTATTCCCTTTTTTAACTTAATCAAAGGTGAATACTATGATTATTCTTGAAGGAACAATCACAAATAAAATTATAACTGGCACTAACGGCGATTTTTCTGTCGGTAGTTTCAACACCGAAATCGGTCAGTTTAAGATCAAATCTCAACTTCTCGATCAGTTTGAAGAAGGCGATTACCAGGTTCGAGTTTCTGTAACGAAACTCAGTCTAAATACCTATGTTGTTAGACGTTCAGGTATTACGATCACTGAAATCGTCGCCGATATCGATGCTATTGATGTTATCGATGCCGATATTAAACAGATAGTCGATGAAGGTATTGAGCAAGATGCTTCTGTTGATGATGTTTCTGACAAAGTTGAGCAAAAAGCTGACGATAAAGAAGTACCGAAAAAATCAGTTAAACCGGAGAACGATAAGGCTGTCAAAATTAAAAAGGCAGAAACTTCAACTTCGGTTGATTCTGACAATGATGAATCGTTGGCTGCTGCTGAGTTATTCGGACTGCTATGGCCAATTGGTGAATCGGTGAAACTCGATACAACTTTACCAAGAGCTATTTTTATCAAACAAAAAGAATACCTCTATGATCGGGGCTTTGCTTTTGATCTAAAAACTCAGATTTGGTCAAAGTAGTGGTGGATATTGAAGCGCTGTAGGCAAAGATCAACGATTGTATCGAAGATGCCATTTATCTTGCTGAAACCCATTTAAAATATGATGGAGAGCCTTGCGGTAATTCACCAAGAATGGCTATTTTAACGAGACTTCTCGATGTCAAAGGCGAAACAGGCCATATACGTCAGGAAGATGTTTTATAAACCCTCTCCCCTCTTTCTTTTGAGGGGTTTTTCCCCTGGTGGCCACTGCCATAGGTAGCGCTAACTATGCTGCAAGAGCCACTATAGGAAAGACCTAATTTAAGCATTATTCCCCGCTTGAGGTTATCAAGCACCCTTGTTACTTCGGTAACGGTCGATGTCAACATACTTTTCGCCTGATCACCTCATTTAAGCAGCTTGCTTCATTTCAGTTTTTAGCTGCTGTTCATTGACTGGATTGAGTCTTACCAGTGACTCATGATCCCAGTTTCTGGTTT
>Ga0233441_1001209_pt1 | contig 24217 bp, 19 predicted proteins | sample SI_123_September_4_FD_182781 | JGI IMG/M metagenome (GOLD analysis project Ga0233441, IMG submission 182781) | Seawater microbial communities from Saanich Inlet, British Columbia, Canada - SI_123_September2016_135_MG | ecosystem: Environmental > Aquatic > Marine > Inlet | place: Canada: British...
CCAACCCTCTCCCCGCAAGCGGGGAGAGGGAGCGGCCCTGCGCCCTTTTCACCTCGCCCCGTTCTTACGGGGAGAGGTCGCGAGCGGTAGCGAGCGGGTGAGGGGCAAATTTCTAAGGAAAGAACCCGCGCCGCGTCATCTCGCCGCCGAAAAATGCTGCGTTGTTAATCGGGTGGAAACCCTGTCCGGGCCTCCTGTATCCGGGATAGTCTTGAGCGGGTGTGGAGTACAATGGCACGGATCGAACGTGAAGAAAGCGCGTGGCTGATGGTCGCGGGTGCGGCGCTGACCGTGTCGGTGGTCGCGGCGGTCTCGATGATGGCCGGTCCGGCTTACGGGCAGACCGCGTCGGGGCGCGGGAGCCTCGGCCAGCGCGGCGACATCACCGGCTCGATCCAGCAGCAGCCGTCACCGGCCCCGCGCCAGATGCAGCCAGCGCCGCGCCGCATGGCGCAGGCGTCGCCGCCGAAGGAATGGAGCGGCGAGGACGGCGCGTCCGGTCACCCGCTGATGACGGCCGACGCGATCCGCCGCTCGGCTGCGAACTTCGACCGCTGCGTCGCCGGTTTCTGGCCGGAGGCCGCGCGGCGTGGCGTCTCGCAGGCGAGCTTCGAGCGCTTCACCGCCGATCTGTCGCCCGACCTGCGCATCATGGACCTGATGGACTCGCAGCCCGAGTTCACCAAGGCGGTATGGGACTATCTCGACATTCTGGTCACCGATGCGCGGATCGCGCGCGGCCGCGAGGTGCTGGCGAAAAACGCGGCGACCTTCGCCGCGGTCGAAAAGGCCTATGGCGTCGATCGCTATATCATCGCCGCGATCTGGGGCATCGAATCGAACTACGGCACGCAGGGCGGCGACCGCAGCGTGCTGAATTCCACCGCGACGCTGGCCTGCATCGGGCGGCGTCAGGGTTACTTCAAGGACGAGTTTCTCGCCGCGCTGGAGATCTTGCATCACGGCGACCTGACGCCGCAGCAGATGCGCGGCTCATGGGCCGGGGCGTTCGGTGCGACGCAGTTCATGCCCACCGCGTTCAAGAAGTTCGCGGTGGATTTCGACCGCGACGGCAAGCGCAACGCCGTTGACGACATTCCGGACATCATCGCTTCCACGGCGGCGAAGTTCAAAAAGGACAACTGGCAGCCGGGACAGACCTGGGGCTACGAGGTCGAGGTGCCGCAGGGCTTCAACTATCTGCATGCCGACCGCGCCAAGAGCTACACCATCGCGCAGTGGGAGCATCTCGGCGTCCGGCGCGCCGGCGGCAAGCCGTTTCCGCGCAACACCGACAAGGCGTTCCTGCTCGCGCCCGCCGGCGCGGACGGGCCGGGATTTCTGATGCTCGGAAACTTCCGCTCCATCATGCGCTACAATCCGTCAGAGGCTTACGCGCTGGCCATCGGCCATTTCGCCGACCGGCTGCGCGGCGGTATGCCGTTCGTGCAGGCATGGCCGCGGCAGGAGCGGGTGCTGTCGCGCGACGAGCGGCTCGAACTGCAGCAGCTCCTGGCGCAGCGCGGGTTCTATCGCGGCGAGCCGGACGGCAATCTCGGCGGCGAGACCAAGAAGGCGCTCCGCAGCTTCCAGGCCTCGATCGGGGCCCCCGCCGACGGGTTCGCCTCGTCCGGCGTGCTGGACCGGTTGCGCAGGCGGTAAGCCGAAGACTACCGCGCGATCCTTGTCGTCAGCTGAACCAGCCGCTCGCGGCTTGGCGGAGTTTTCAAATACTCGATCACGGCGGGCTCTTCGCCGCTCTGGCGGATCATTGCCAGCGTGTTGCGCGAGGTGCCGCAGGCTGGATTGTGAAAGATGGTGACGGTCATGGGTGAACCTCTGCGCGTTCTGTCCTGGGTTGGTGAGGGCCGGCCTCATACCATCCGCGCGTGGTCTGCACGACCTCGACCACCGACAGCATCACCGGCACTTCGACCAGCACGCCGACGACGGTCGCGAGGGCTGCTCCCGAATTGAGGCCGAACAGGCTGATGGCTGCCGCCACGGCCAGTTCGAAGAAGTTGCTGGCGCCGATCAACGCCGCCGGAGCAGCGACGCACCACGCGACGCCGAAGCGCCGGCTTAGCCAGTAGGCGAGGCCCGCATTGAAGTAGACCTGTATCAGGATCGGGACCGCCAGGATCGCGATCACCACCGGCTGCGCGAGAATTTGCTCGCCCTGAAAGGCGAACAACAGCACCAGCGTCGCGAGCAAGGCGATCAGCGACACGGGCTGCAGGCGCGCCAGCGTCCGTTCGAGCATCCGGGGACCATCGTTGAGCAAAGCGCGCCGCCAGACCTGCGCGACAATCACCGGCACCACGATGTAGAGCGCGACGGACAGCAACAACGTGGCCCATGGCACCGAGATCGAAGCGACACCAAGCAGGAGGCCGACCAGTGGGGCGAACAGGACGATCATCAGGACGTCGTTGAGCGCGACCTGGCCGAGCGTGTAGTGCGGTTCGCCGCCGACGAGGTTGGACCAGACGAAGACCATGGCGGTGCAGGGTGCTGCCGCTAGCAGGATGAGACCCGCGACATACGAGGATATCTGGTCGCCGGGCAGCATCGGCGCAAAAACATGGCCGATGAAAAATGTCGCCAGCAGTGCCATCGAAAACGGTTTGACGGCCCAGTTGATGAACAGCGTCACGCCGACGCCGCGCGCGTGCGCGGCGACCTTGCCGAGCGCACCGAAGTCGATCTTCAGCAGCATCGGAATGATCATCAGCCAGACAAGCACCGCGATGGGCAAATTGACTTTTGCGACTTCCGCTCCTGCGATGATGGAAAATACGCCCGGCATGAGATGACCCAGTGCGACGCCGACCGCGATGCAGATCACGACCCAAAGGGTGAGATAGCGTTCGAAAATGCTCATGCCTCACGCCACCCGAGGCGGGTTCGATGTCGATCCTTCGGTGCGGCCGATGTCGCGCAATTTCGTGCCGAGAGACAGTTTGTCGATGCTGTTCAGCGGCAGGCTCGTGAAGATCGCGATACGGTTTTTCATATAGCGGAGCGCCGCAACGAACGCCGCTTCCTTTTCAATATCCGTGCCTTCCACCTCTGCCGGATCTTCAATTCCCCAATGCGCCGTCATCGGCTGGCCGGGCCAGATTGGACAGGATTCACCCGCGGTATTGTCACAAACCGTAAAGACGAAATCCATCACCGGCGCATCGGGGGCCGCGAACTCTTCCCAGCTCTTTGAACGCAGGTCATCCACTGGAAAATCGGCGCTCTTGAGAACCTTGATCGCGAAGGGGTTCACGCGGCCTTTCGGCAGGCTGCCGGCCGAGAACGCCCGAAACCGTCCGCGGCCGTCTTTGCGCAAGACCGACTCTGCGAGAATCGAACGCGCGCTGTTGCCGGTACAAAGAAACAGAACATTATAAATGCGGTCAGACATTTGCTCTTCCTTTCTTCGCCGGCGGACAGCAGGGCATCAGGCTTTCGATCAGTGGCGCGCAGAGGTCCGGGTTTCCGCCGCAGCAATCCTTCAGCAGGTAAAGCAGGACGTTTTGGAAATGCGTCAGGTCGACGCGATAGACGATCGATCTGCCAGAGCGCCTGGCTGTCACCAAGCCGGCCCGTGTGAGGATGGACAAATGAGAGGACATGGTGTTCTGCGGCACCGCGAGTGAATTCGCGATATCACCGGCTGCGAGGCCTTTCGGTTCAGATTTGACCAGTAGCCGGAACGCGTCGAGGCGCGTGGATTGGGCGAGGGCCGCAAGGGCGAGAATTGCTGACTCTGATTCCATATATCCAGATATATCGATTTAAAAGCCGCCGTCAAGCTCCTGTGGCCGGTGGGGGCGGAGACCGCACCATGCGCAATGTTGAAATCAACAGTTTGGCGGGAGCCCAACCCTTGACGCGGGCCGGGGGCGGCCTGTTTATGGCGCCGGACCTGCGAAGCGGTGTTGTCGCCAGGCGCCCAATCGATAAACAGACTGCCGACTTTGCCCATTTAGGGCCTGAATCTGCTATTATTTTTTGACGTTACGCTTTTTCACTCTGTGAGACGCATGTCAAAACGGCCATCGTTCCTGCGCCTGTTTGCCGACCGCGGTCCTTTGACGGTCCTCGCGGTTGCGGGCGCGATGCTGTTCGGGATCGTCGCTCCGGCGTCGGCGCAGTTCTTCGATTTCGGCTTCGGCCGCCCGCAGCGGCCGGCACCGCCTCCGCAGCCGCGCGGCGGCGGTTTCTTCGCGCCGTTCGGTGGTGGCGGATTTTTTCAGGAACAGCAGCAGGCGCCGCGTCCGGCGGATTTCTCGCGTGCACCGGCGGCTGCCAAGCGCGAGGCCCCCGCCGACCGTAACGTGCTGGTGCTCGGCGACGCGATGGCGGACTGGCTCGCCTATGGCCTTGAAGATGCGTTGTCGGAAACGCCCGACCTCGGCGTGATCCGCAAGCACAAGACCGTGTCGGGTCTTTTGAAGTATCAGCCCAAGGGCGATCCGGCGGACTGGGCCGCCGCCGCGAAGGGCATTCTGGCCACCGAGAAGCCCGACGTTATCGTGGTGATGCTCGGCCTGCACGATCGCGTTCCGATCCGCGAACCGGTCGCCGAAAAGAAGACCGACGCCAAGCCGGGTGAGAAGCCCGGCGATAAGGCGAAAGGCGCCAAGAAGGATTCCCGCACCAAGCCGAACGAGCCGGATGCCGCGGCGAAGCCGGGCGACAAGCCCGCGGCCGGCGGCGCCGAGAACAAGGCTGCGGACAACAAGCCGTCGGACGCGGAAGCCGCGCCGGACGACGACGATCAGTCCCAGATCCTGGCGCCGGATAAGGCACAGCGTTCGGCCGGCGGCGGCATGCACGATTTCCGCGAAGAACGCTGGGTCGAACTGTACGCGAAGAAAATCGAGGAGATGATCGCGGTCCTGAAATCCAGGGGCGTGCCGGTGCTCTGGGTCGGGCTGCCCGCGGTGCGCGGCGCCAAGGCGACGTCGGACATGCTGTTCCTCGATGCGTTGTATCGCGACGGCGCCGGCAAGGCCGGCATCACCTATGTCGATGTCTGGGACGGCTTCGTCGATGACGCCGGGCGTTTTGCGCAGCAGGGCCCGGACTTCGAAGGCCAGATCCGCCGCCTGCGCTCGAACGATGGCGTGTTCTTCACCAAAGCCGGTGCGCGCAAGCTCGCGCATTACACCGAGCGTGAAATCCGGCGGGTGCTGGCGGCCCACACCGATGGCCCGCTGGCTGTTCCGAGCGAGACCTTTGCGCCGGATGCCAATATCCGCCCGGGAGAAGCCGGTCCGCGTCCGCTGATGGGACCGGTGATGCCGCTGGTGGCGTCGCAAGTCGGTACCGATGACCTGCTCGGCGGCGTCGGTACGCGGCCTGCCTCGGTCGATGCGCTTGCAGCGCGGACGCTGGTGAAGGGTGAGCCGCTCGCAGCGCCTGCCGGGCGCGCCGATGATTTCGCATGGCCGCGCCGCGAAGTCGGCGCGCTGAGCGCTCCGCCCAGCGATCCGGTCGTCGCCGCCGCGTCGTCTGATGGGACCGCTGCGCCGCCGAAGCCGAAGCCGAAGAAGCAGGTCGTGGTCCAGGGACTGTTCAACCCCTCCGCGCCGCCGCAACACCAGCGTCCGCGCGCAGGCCCCGGCCCGCGTGACGCATACCAGCGGCCGCCGGGCCTTTTCGGCTCGTCGCCGTTCTCGGGCTTTTTCTCGCGCTGGTAATCAGCACCATCCCCGCGTCTGGATCGCATCAATTCGATGCAGTAGGGTCCGCGCGGCTGCTCCAGAAATTTTCGTCAGGTCGAGATCGTGAACAGAAAACAACGCCGGGCTGAAGAAAAAACCGGCAAGGTCGCCGCCCGGTCTTCAGGCCTTCTCGAAGAAACCTTGTTCCGGCAGGCCATGGCCCATCATCAGGCGGGACGGCTGCGCGATGCCGAGGCTAACTATCGCGATGTGCTGGCCGCCAATCCGCGCCACACCGGCGCCTTGGGTTGTCTCGGGCTGCTCGCACATCAGGCGGGTCACAGCGACGCGGCGATCGATCTTCTGCGCAAGGCGATTGCATCGGACAAGCGCAATCCCGAACCGCATTACAATCTGGCGCGTATCCTGTCCGACTGCGGACGCGACGACGACGCCATCGTGCACAACCGCAAGGCGCTGGAGATCGATCCGGACTATCCGGGCGCACACAACAATCTCGGCGCGCTGCTGCTGCTTCACGGCCGACTCGCCGAAGCCCTCGCCACTGCAGTTCATGGGCTGCGGACGGACGAGGCGGCCGGTCTCAAGTCGACATTCGTGATGGCGCTGCGCTCGCTCGATCCCGCGGCCATCAAGCTGGATCCGGATGTCATCCAGCTTCTGGTGCGCGCCTTGCGCGAACCGTGGTGCCGCCCGCGCGACCTGTCGGCGGCCGCAGGCGCGATCCTGCTTCGTACGCCGGCGATGGCACGCTGTGTGGAGCTGGTGTCGCACGCAGGCCCGGCCCGGCTGAATGAGATGTTCAGTGCTGCCGATCTGGCGACGCTCGGCGCCGAAGGTCTGTTTGAGGCTTTGCTGAGCACGTCGCCGGTGACGACAGTTGCGGTCGAACGGATTTTGACGGCGGTGCGCCGCGCCGCGCTGCACGACATCGCGACCGGAACGCTTGAGGGCGACGACCGATGGTTGCCGCTGGTGGCCGCGCTCGGACAACAGGGCTTCATCAACGAATACGTCTTCGATGTCACCGAAGAGGAAAGCACTCAGCTTGACCGGCTTCGTGACGACGTCGCCGGGACGATCGCGCGGAACGAGGCAGTCGCGCCGATCAGGCTCGCGATCCTTGCAGGTTACCTGCCGCTGCATTCGATTCCCGGAGCCGAACAGCTCGCGGCGCAGCCCTGGTCCGGCGCGATGGCCGCGCTGGTCGCGCAGCAGGTGGTAGATCACCGGGACGAACTGACGATTCGCTCCACCATTGAACGCTTGACCGCGATCGAGGACGGCGTTTCGGAAAAGGTGCGTGCGCAGTACGAGGAAAACCCCTATCCGCGATGGAGCAGGGTTCTCGCCGAGACGCAGGCGCTGCCGGTGGATGCTTATATCGGGATGCGGTTTCCCGGCGCGCCGTACAAGCCGCTCGGCAACCGTGGACTCGATGTTTTGGTCGCGGGATGCGGCACCGGACAGCATGCGATCCAGCGTGCGCAGCAACTGAAATCAGCCAACGTGCTGGCGATCGATCTCAGTCTCAGCAGTCTCAGCTACGCGATCAGGAAGACCAGGGAACTGGGGCTGACCAACCTGCGCTACGCGCAAGGGGACATACTGGCGCTCGAAAGCGGCAACACGTTCGATGTCATCGACTCAAGCGGTGTGCTGCATCACCTGAAGGATCCACTGACGGGATGGCGCAGGCTCGCCGGTCTGTTGCGTCCCGGCGGGCTGATGCATATCGGGCTCTACAGTTCGACGGCGCGCCGCGACATCAACGCCGCGCGTGCCTATCTCGCGGAGCAGGGGCGCGGTTTTTCGGTTCCGGAGGTGCGGCGGCTGCGGGCCGAATTCGCCGGCCGCGCACCGGGCGATGAACTGCACAACGTCACGCAGTTCAGCGACTTTTTCAGCATGAGCGAGTGCCGCGATCTGCTGTTCCATGTGCAGGAGCATCAATTCTCGATTCCGCAGATCTCGGATTTTCTTCGGGAGAACGGCTTTACGTTCCTCGGATTCGAGACCCCGGCGCGGACGGGCTACCTGCGGCGGTTTCCCGGCGACAGGGCGGCGACCGATCTTGTGAACTGGACGGCGTTTGAGGCCGAGAATCCCTCGACCTTCGCGCAGATGTACCAGTTCTGGCTTCAGAAGAACTGAGCAGCGCAGGTTATCTGGCCAGCGCACCAAGCCGGCGATCCAGCTCGTCCAGGTCGCCGACGAACAGAACCGTGTTTCCGCGGTTTGCCTCATAGACGAAATCCTGCAGCGGCTTGCTGCCGGCGAGCCACGCTGAAATATCGCCGACGATTGCGATCCCCAGACTGTGATTGACGAATTTCTGAATCACGTCCCCGGCAATCCGGGTGCTGAGCTGGAAGAAACCGTCAGCGAGCCGCGAGACAGGAAACGCGACCCATGTCGCATTGTGCTCCCACGCAGCGCTCATGCTGGACAGTGCTGAGCCCGTACTGGCGCACACAAGAATCCGGAGTCCATGACGGTCGAGCGTGTGTTGGTTCATGGTGGCAAGTCTTCCGCCGGAGAGCCCTTTGCGCAGGTGTCAAGGTTTCGCCGCAGTTCCCGCGCCAGCGCGAGGAAACTTATTGCAATGCTGGTTCCGGTACAAATTTCACGGGTTCCTGCAGATGAATCCCGGAACGCTCCCGGCCCTGAACCGTTGGTCACCCTCTTAACGGATGGAGGATGACATGAAGATTCGCAAGGCAATGGCAGTTGCGGTGATTGCGCTGACGCCAGGCATCGCGTTTGCGCAGAGCGCCACGGTTGAAGGCGCACGCGACGGCGCAGCCGCTGGTCATGCCATCGGCGGTCCGGTTGGCGGCGCTGTCGGCGGCACGGTTGGCGCCGCGGTCGGCACCGCGATCGATATTCCGGCGGCTGTGATTTCGTCGGTCACCGGCTTGCCGGGACCATCGGTCGTCGTGAAGGAACGCGTGGTGGTCGGTGAGCCGCTGCCGGACTATGTCGAGTTGCGTCCGGTGCCGCGCCATGCCGAGTATCACTATGCGGTCGTGAACGACCGTCGTGTGATTGTCGAACCGCGCACGCGCCGCGTCATTCGCGTCATCGAGTAACGGTGCGCTGAGCAGCAGCACCGGATGATGCGAGGAAAAGGCCCCGTCACAGACGGGGCTTTTTCTTTGCGATCCGATGGCTAGACCGAGCGCGGCCCGAACAGGATGACGGTAGCGCCGATCAGGCAAAGCGCTGCACCTGAAACGTCCCACCGGTCGGGACGCACGCTTTCCACCGCCCACATCCACGCCAGCGAAGCGACAATGTAAACCCCGCCATAGGCGGCGAACGCACGCCCGGCGGCGTCGGTCGGCACAAGCGTGAGCAGATACGCGAAGAGCAGCAGCGATGCGGTCCCCGGAACAACCCACCAGATGGATTTGTCCAGCCGCAGCCAGGCCCAGAATGCAAAACAGCCCCCGATTTCGGCGAGGGCTGCTGCGATATAGATGAGTGCGGTCATGAGGGCATGAACCCGAAAAGTGAAAAGCGGTTTTCGGACCAGATCTGCCCAAACAGAAAACTACCGAGGCAGCGTGGTCGCGCCCATCAGATGCTGATCGATCGCGGCGGCGCACTGGCGGCCTTCGCGGATCGCCCAGACCACGAGAGACTGTCCGCGGCGCATGTCGCCGGACGAGAACACCTTCGGCACCGAGGTCTGGTAGTTGTTGGTCGAGGCGCGCACATTGCCGCGCGGATCGAGCTCGACGCCGAGCTTCTTCAGCAAACCTTCATGCACCGGATGGACGAAGCCCATCGCCAGCAGCACCAGTTCGGCCTTGAGCTCGAATTCGCTGCCGGGCACCGGCTGGAATTTGTCGTCGACGTGAACGCAGTGCAGCTTCGCAACCTTGCCGTCGCCGCCGGAGAACTTCTGCGTCAGCACGGCGTATTCGCGGACCGCGCCTTCGGCCTGGCTCGACGAGGTGCGCATCTTCAGCGGCCAGTTCGGCCAGCTCAGCGCCTTGTTCTCGCGCTCGGGCGGTGCCGGCATGATTTCAAGCTGCGTTACCGATTTCGCGCCCTGGCGGATCGACGTGCCGATGCAGTCGGAGCCGGTGTCGCCGCCGCCGATCACCACCACGTCCTTGCCGGTGGCGAGAATTTCGCGGACGTCGCCGAGCGGCTCGTTGCCGATGCGGCGGTTCTGCTGCGGCAGGAAATCCATCGCGAAATGAATGCCGTCGAGCTCGCGGCCGGGGATCGGCAGATCGCGCGACGCTTCCGCGCCGCCGGTCAGTGCGACGGCATCGTAAACCTTGAGCAGATCCTGCGGCTCGACCGCGCCGGCATAGGAGCCGCCGACCGGCGTGTTGTAATGGAAGATCACGCCTTCGGCTTCCATCTGCGCCACGCGGCGGTCGATGATGCCCTTTTCCATTTTGAAGTCGGGAATGCCGTAGCGCAGAAGGCCGCCGGCCTTGGCGAACTTCTCGAACACGTGGACCTCGTGACCAACGCGCGCAAGCTGCTGCGCGGCGGCGAGGCCTGCGGGGCCGGAGCCGACCACGGCGACCTTCTTGCCGGTCTTCGTTGCTGCGACTTCAGGCTTGAGCCAGCCGCTGTCCCATGCGCGGTCGACGATGGCGCATTCGATGGTCTTGATGGTCACCGGGTTGTCGTCGATGTTCAGCGTGCACGAGGCTTCGCACGGCGCCGGGCAGATGCGGCCGGTGAACTCCGGGAAGTTGTTGGTCGAGTGCAGGTTGCGCGACGCTTCTTCCCAGTTGCCGTTGTAGACGAGATCGTTGAAGTCCGGGATCTGGTTGTTGACCGGGCAGCCGGGCGTGCCGGGCTGAACCGAGCCGGTGCCGTGGCAATAGGGAATGCCGCAACTCATGCAGCGCGCGGCCTGATCGCGCGTGTCTTTCTCGCTCAGTGGAATGACGAATTCTTTGAAATCCTTCACCCGTTCGATGACCGGTGCGTACTTGCGGTCGTAACGCTCGATCTCAAGAAAACCTGTAGGCTTACCCATATACCCCGACGCCTCTGAATGCTCGTCTATCAGTTTCTGTTCGTCATCCTGAGGTGCGCGCTCTTGTGCGCCTCGAAGGATGACCAGTTTTCATCCCCATCGCCCTTCGAGGCTCGCCGCAATGCGGCTCGCACCTCAGGGTGACGGGCGGCCAGATTACGCGCCGATCGCAATCAGCGGCTCGTCCGGCTCGCGCGATTTCATTTCTTTCAGCGCGCGGCGGTATTCGACCGGCATCACCTTGCGGAACATCGGCAGATACGTCTTCCAGTTCGCAAGGATGTGCTGCGCCCGCGCCGAGCCGGTGAGCTTGGCGTGCCGGGTGATCAGGATGTGCAGCCGTTCGACATCCTCGCCGAGCAGGTTGGAGAACACGTCGACCCGGCCATGCGCCTCAAGATCGCCCGACGAATGGAACGCGTTCGCGTTGACCATTTCCTCGGACAGGACCGGCTCCAGCTCGACCATCGCCATGTTGCAGCGTTTCTCGAACGTGTTGTCCTCGTCGATGACGTAAGCCACGCCGCCGGACATGCCCGCCGCGAAGTTGCGTCCCGTCTTGCCGAGCACGACGACGATGCCGCCGGTCATGTATTCGCAGCAATGATCGCCCGCGCCCTCGACCACGGCGATCGCGCCGGAGTTGCGGACCGCGAAGCGCTCGCCGGCGACGCCCTGGAAGTAGCATTCGCCTTCGATGGCGCCGTACATCACGGTGTTGCCGACGATGATCGACTCTTCCGGCACGATGCCCGAAATCTTCGGCGGCCGGACGATGATGCGTCCGCCCGACAGACCCTTGCCGACGTAGTCGTTGCCTTCGCCCTCGAGATCGAGAGTGACGCCACGCGCCAGCCACGCGCCGAACGCCTGACCTGCCGTGCCCTTGAGGCTGACATGGATGGTGTCGAGCGGCAGGCCGGTGTGGCCATAGGTCTTGGCCACTAGGCCGGACAGCATCGCGCCTGCGCTGCGGTCGGTGTTGTGGATTTCCGCCTCGATCTTCACCGGCGCGCCGCGGTCGATCGCCGCCTGCGCTTCCTTGATCAGGGTGCGGTCGAGCACGCTGTCCAGATGATGGTTCTGCGCCTCGGCGTGATAGATTTTCTGGCCGGGCAGGGCCTTCTGCTTGAAGAACAGCTTCGAGAAGTCGAGGCCCTTGGCCTTCCAGTGCGCCACCAGTGTCGACTGGTCGAGCATCTGGCTCTGGCCGACCATCTCCTGGAAGGTGCGGTAGCCGAGCGAGGCCATGATCTCGCGGACTTCCTCGGCGACGAAGAAGAAGTAGTTGATGACGTGCTCGGGCTGGCCGGTGAAGCGCTTGCGCAGCACCGGGTCCTGCGTGGCGACGCCGACCGGGCAGGTGTTGAGATGGCACTTGCGCATCATGATGCAGCCCGCCGCGATCAGCGGCGCGGTGGCGAAGCCCATTTCGTCCGCGCCGAGCAGCGCGCCGATCACGACGTCGCGTCCGGTGCGGAAACCGCCGTCGACCTGAACGACGATGCGGCTGCGCAGCCGCTCGCGCACCAGGGTCTGGTGGGTTTCGGCGAGGCCGATTTCCCATGGCGAACCGGCGTGCTTGATCGAGGTGAGCGGCGATGCACCCGTGCCGCCTTCGAAGCCCGCGATGGTGACGTGATCCGCGCGCGCCTTGGCGACGCCGGCGGCAACCGTGCCGACTCCGATTTCGGAGACGAGCTTGACCGACACCGCGCCGTCCGGATTGACGTTCTTCAGGTCGTAAATCAGCTGCGCGAGATCTTCGATCGAGTAGATGTCGTGATGCGGCGGCGGCGAGATCAGGCCGACGCCCGGGGTCGAGTGACGCACCTTGGCGATGGTCGCGTCGACCTTGTGGCCGGGCAACTGGCCGCCTTCGCCGGGCTTTGCGCCCTGCGCCATCTTGATCTGCATCATGTCGGAGTTGACGAGGTATTCCGTCGTCACGCCGAAACGCCCCGACGCCACCTGCTTGATGGCCGAGCGCATCGAATCGCCGTTCGCCATCGGCTTGAAGCGATCCGCTTCCTCGCCGCCTTCGCCGGTGTTGGACTTGCCGCCGATGCGGTTCATCGCGATCGCAAGCGTGGTGTGGGCCTCGCGCGAAATCGAGCCGAACGACATCGCGCCGGTGGCAAAGCGCTTGACGATCTCCTTGGCGGGCTCGACTTCATCGAGCGGCACCGGCTTGCGCTTGTCGTCCTCGGCAGTCTTGAGTTTGAACAGGCCGCGCAGCGTCAGCAGCTTTTCGGCCTGCTCGTTCAGCACCTTCGCGAACGCACGATAGCGGTCCTGCGAATTGCCGCGTACCGCATGCTGGAGCAGAGATACGGTTTCGGCGTTCCAGGCATGGTCCTCACCGCGCGAGCGGAAGGCATATTCGCCGCCGACATCGAGCGCGGTCTTGTAGACCTGCGCGTCGCCGAACGCGTCGGTGTGACGGCGCGCGGTTTCCTCGGCGATTTCGGCCAGGCCGACGCCCTCGATGCGGGTATGGGTGCCGGCGAAGTACTTCGCGACGAACTCCGCCTTCAGGCCGACGGCGTCGAAAATCTGCGCGCCGCAATAGGATTGATAGGTCGAGATGCCCATCTTCGACATGACCTTGAGCAGGCCCTTGCCGATCGACTTGATGTAGCGCTTGACGATTTCCTTGTCGTCGAGCTTGACCGGCAGTTGCTCCTTCATCGCGATGATGGACTCGAACGCCAGATAGGGATTGATCGCTTCGGCGCCGTAGCCGGCAAGGCAGGCGAAGTGATGCACTTCGCGCGGTTCGCCGGATTCGACCACGAGGCCGACCGACGTGCGCAGGCCGACGCGGATCAGATGATGATGTACGGCGGCGCAGGCCAGTAGTGACGGAATCGGAATCCGGTCGGAGCCCGCGGCGCGGTCCGACAGAATGATGATGTTGACGCCTTCGCGCACCGCAGCTTCGGCGCGGCCGCACAACTCTTCCAGTACCTGCTCCATGCCCGAAGCGCCGAGGCCGGCGTGGAACGTGGTGTCGAGCGCGCGTGACTTGAAGTGATTGTCCGCGACGTCCGAGATCGAGCGGATCTTTTCCAGATCCGCGTCGGTCAGGATCGGCTGACGCACTTCAAGGCGCTTGGTCTTGGACAGGCCTTCGATGTCGAACAGGTTCGGGCGCGGGCCGATGATCGAGACGAGGCTCATCACCAGTTCTTCGCGGATCGGATCGATCGGCGGGTTGGTGACCTGTGCGAAGTTCTGCTTGAAGTAGGTGAACAGCGACTTCGGCTTGCTCGACAGCGCCGACAACGGCGTGTCGGTGCCCATCGAGCCCGCGGCTTCCTCGCCGGTGGAGGCCATCGGCGTCATCAGGACGGCGAGGTCTTCCTGCGAATAGCCGAACGCCTGCTGGCGATCGAGCAGCGACAGGTTCGAGCGCATCGCCTTGGCGGGCGCGTCCTTCATTTCCTCGAGCACGATCTGGGTGCGGTCAAGCCACTCGCGATAAGGATGGCTCTTGGCCAGTTCCGCCTTGATCTCGTCGTCGGGAATGAGCCGGCCTTCCTCGAGATCGACCAGCAGCATCTTGCCGGGCTGCAGACGCCACTTGGTGATGATCTGGTCTTCCGGAATAGGCAGCACGCCCATTTCCGACGCCATCAGGATGCGGTCATCCTTGGTGACGAGATAGCGCGCCGGGCGCAGGCCGTTGCGGTCGAGCGTCGCGCCGATCTGGCGGCCGTCGGTGAAAGCAATCGCAGCGGGGCCGTCCCACGGCTCCATCAGTGCTGCGTGATACTCGTAGAAGGAACGGCGCTCTTCGCTCATCAGCGGATTGCCGGACCACGCCTCGGGAACGAGCATCATCATTGCATGCGACAGCGAGTAGCCGCCCTGCACAAGGAATTCGAGCGCGTTATCGAAGCAGGCGGTGTCGGACTGGCCCTCATAGGAAATCGGCCACAGCTTCTCGATGTCGTCACCGAATTTCTCGGACGACACCGACGCCTGACGCGCCGCCATCCAGTTTACGTTGCCACGCAGCGTGTTGATCTCGCCGTTGTGCGCGACCATGCGGTAGGGATGCGCCAGCGACCACGCCGGGAAGGTGTTGGTTGAGAAGCGCTGATGCACCAGCGCCAAAGCGGATTCGAAATCCGGCTCGTGCAGGTCGGGATAGTACTTGCCGAGCTGGTCGGCGAGGAACATGCCCTTGTAGACCACGGTGCGGCAGGACATCGACACCGGATAGTAACCGGCGAGCGCGCGTTCGCGGCGCTGATAGATCGCGTTCGAGATCGCCTTGCGCAGGATATAGAGCCGGCGTTCGAAATCTTCCTCGTCAGCGCAGTCGCCGCAGCCGATGAACACCTGCATGCAGTTCGGTTCGGTCGGCTTCACGGTCTCGCCGAGCGAGGCGTTGTCGGTCGGAACGTCGCGCCAGCCCAGCAGCAGCAGGCCTTCGGACTTGATCTTGTCGGCGATGATGCTCTTGATGACTTCGCGCCAGGGCTTCTCGCGCGGCATGAACAGCGCGCCGACGGCGTACTGGCCGGGGGCAGGGAGCGTGAAGCCGGCTTCCTTCGCCTTGCGCGAAAAGAATGCGTGCGGAATCTGCACGAGGATTCCTGCGCCGTCACCGGCGCGCGGATCGGCGCCTACAGCGCCGCGATGTTCCAGATTGCAAAGAATGTTGATCGCGTCGGACACGATCTGGTGCGATTTCTTGCCCTTGATGTTGGCGATGAAGCCGACGCCGCACGAGTCTTTTTCAAGGGTGGGGTCGTATAGACCTTCAGCAGCTGGACGCCAGTTATGCTCACGGTAGTTCGAGCCCGGATCAGCTGCCGGGAAATCATCTTTGATTGCGTCACGCTCGAAGTCTGAACCGCTCATTCTCATCCTCACGCCTCTTTAGAGGCAGTCTATTTTAACCCATTTTGGCCGCAGCTTCGGCGTTCGCGGTACCCTTGGGGAATCCCTGGGGCCACCGCTCGCGCTGTCACGAGCCTCGCTATAGAAATTGCAGCTCGCGCGCGCCGTTTCCGGCTGCCGTGCGGCCTGCCTGCCTTCCGGGCGCTGCAAACGCCATGCCGAGAATACCCGGAAATTGGGACAGCAGTCCTGTCCTACCGCCGAGATTGCCAAACTTTTTCCTATCACACAAGCGCGTGAGAGTCCCTGTCCCGATGGGTCAGCGCCGCCATGCAACGCCCCAGGATTGAGGCAATCCCGCCGCCGTCCGGTCCAAGCTCCGCCGAATTCGGAAACGACTGTTAACCCCTGATTTCGGGGAGCCGGAAGACGGTTTTGGGACACGGGATGGGAGGCCACGCGCGATGACATTGTTTTCGAGGGGACCATTGGCCGGGCGGGCCGTCGCCGCAGGCGCAATACTCGCCGCGGTTACACTTCTGGGGCCTCCGGCGCGCGCCGGCGATGATTTTCCGGTGGTGGGCGACATCCGGATCCCGATGCCGCGGATCCTGGAGGACGATGGCCGGCTGCCGCCGCCCGAGGGACGTTACATCGAGCGCTATGAGGAACGGTCTTATCCACAACGGCCCTATGCTGATTCCTATCGTCCCGGGCGTTATGGCTCGGGGGCTCACGCGGCGATCCCCTCGGCGCGCCATGAGCGCGCGCCGCGGCCGATGCTGCCGCCTGAACAGGTCGTGACGGTTTTGCGCGCGAGTGGCTACTCGCCGCTCGGCCGAGTCACCCAGCGCGGCTGGATCTACACCATTGCGGCGCTCGACCGGCACGGTGAAGACGGCCGCCTGATCATCGACGCCCGCACCGGGCAGATCATGCGCTTCATTCCGGCTCAGGCCGTCGACGAGCGCATGATGGAGACCTACGGCCCGCCCGGACCGCCGCCTGCAACCTATGCGGGTTATGAAAACCGGCGCGGATCGCTGCTCGATCTGCGTCACGTGCCGCGCCCGCCGAACCCGGTGCCGAAGACGGCGCGGCGTCCTGCGCCAAAGGCCGCAACCCAAACCGCACAACCATCGCCGGCTGGCACCGCGACCACGCCGCAGACTGCGGCTCCCGCGCAGCAGGCGGCCGCGCCCGTCGCTGAGCCCGCGGCGGCGGCGAAGCCGGTTGCGGCGGAAGCCACGCCGGCGGTGACGACAGTTGGCGCGGCTTCGCCACCCGCAGCTTCGCCGGCCACGCTGAAATTGTGGCCGACGCAGGCGATGCCCGACGTTCAGCCGCTGGAGTGAGGGCGCTATTCGCAGACAAAAAAACGCCCCGGGGGCACCGGGGCGCTGGTAGTTTCAGGAGGTTCGATAAGCCGGTGGCTTAGGCCGCGACCTGCTCGGTCACCTGCGGCGCCGGGGTGGTGATCGGAATCTGGCGCGGCTTTTTCGCTTCAGGAATCTCGCGGACGAGATCGACGTGGAGCAGGCCGTTCTCGAGCGAGGCGTTCTTCACCTGCACGAAGTCGGCAAGCTGGAACTGGCGCTCGAAGGCGCGCGACGCGATGCCGCGATAAAGCACTTCGCCGGACTGGCCGTTTTCGTTGGCGGCTTTCTCGCCCTTGATCGTCAGGGTGTTTTCCTTGGCGACGATCGAGATTTCATTCTGCGAAAAGCCGGAGACAGCGACCGAAATACGGAAATTGTTCTCGCCGGTGCGCTCGATGTTGTAGGGCGGATAGCCCGAGCCGTCGCCGTTCGCCTGATCGAGCAGCGAAAACAGGCGGTCAAAACCGACGGTGGAACGATAGAAGGGGGTCAGGTCAAACGTACGCATGGTAGTCCTCCAAAGTGAGCGACCAGCGCGTTTCCAGGCGGGACAGACAACATCTTTGGCAGCGCTCGCGTGAGCAACGCCCTGAAGACCGTCTCGCATGCACAACGCGCCACTCTTTTGAAAAGAGCAGACAACCCGCCATCGGGCCGGGTTTTCGTTCTGCGTGCAGCCTTAACTGGCCTGCACGAAACTGATATGGGAGGGCCCTCGTGACGTTCAAGAGGGTTCCCGGCCCCTCTTTTTGTCAGCAATATCCTTTCCGAATTTGATGATTCCTTTTGGCTGATCGGCCCCCCATGACGCTCGTCTCCATTCCCGCCAATCCCGTTCCCGACAACGTCGTCTCAGGCACCATCAAGACGCCTGATGGCGCCGAGTTGCGCTTTGCGCGGTGGCAGCCGCCCGCCAACCGCAAGGGCACGGTCTGTGTCTTCACCGGTCGCGGCGAAAGCATCGAGAAATATTTCGAGACCGTGCGCGAATTGCGGGAGCGCGGCTTTGCGGTGGCGATGATCGACTGGCGCGGGCAGGGGCATTCGTCGCGGCAACTGCGCGACCCCCGCAAGGGATACGTTCACAGGTTTTCCGACTTCGAAGTCGATGTCGAAACCTTCGTGCAGCAGGTGATGCTGCCGGACTGTCCGCCGCCGTATTATGCGCTGGCGCATTCGATGGGCGGCGCTGTGCTGCTGCGGGTGGCGCATGCCGGCAAGCGCTGGTTCGACCGCATCGTGCTGTCCGCGCCGATGATCGATCTGCCCGGCTACGCCACCAAATTGCCGACGCGGATTTTCGTGCGCACGCTGCGCTGGCTCGGCATGGGCGGCAACTACGTTCCCGGCGGCAACGGCGAACTCACCGGGACAAATAGTTTCGTCAACAATCCGGTGACGTCGGACCCGGTGCGCTATGCGCGCAATGCCGCGATCATCGAGGAAGATCCGACGCTCGGCATCGCGTCGCCGACGGTGGCGTGGGCCGACAGTGCGTTCCGGGCAATCGTTGAATTCCGCGAGGCGCGTTATCCGTCGCAGATCAGGCTGCCGATCCTGATGATGGCCGCGAGCAGCGACACCGTCGTCTCGACCGCCGCCATCGAGGAATTCGCCTATCACCTGCGCGCCGGATCGCATCTGGTGATCGCGGGCTCGAGGCACGAAATCCTGCAGGAGCAGGATCGTTACCGGCAGCAGTTCTGGGCGGCGTTCGACGCCTTCGTGCCTGGCACACCGCTGTTCGGTTAGGCCGGCGCCATTTCGGCCAGAAGCCGGAAGCCGTTATCGCGCCGATCAAGCTTGGGAATTTCTCGGGAATTTCCTGGGGGAGCTACTTGGGACAAACGGTCGCGGCCGGATGGAACCCTCATTGCGGGGATTTTTTCGGGGCCGTGTTCGTGCGATGCTATGCTGCTTGGCAGCGGACCAGCCGCTGCTCGCTAAGCGCTCAACAGGTCATTCTCTTTCTGCAAACTCGTTTCCGTATGCTTCGCGCTGCGGGTCGACACAGGAGGTAGTGCGATGACGATGAGGCCCGATCCGACCTTCCATGCATCACCGAAGCTTGCGATGGAAGCGCCCCCCGAGAACTTCGCTTACACCTTGCTGCTCAGCCCTGATTTCTCGAAGCCCGATGCGCTGGCAGTGATCGACGTCAAGCCGGGCTCGCCCAGCTACAGTCAGGTCGTTCACATGGTGACGATGCCGAACAAGGGCGACGAGTTTCATCATTTCGGCTGGAACGCCTGCTCGTCGGCCTTGTCGCCTCTCACGGGTCATGCATTCGTCGAACGGCGCTTTCTGATCATTCCCGGAATCCGGTCCTCACGCATTTACATCGTGGACACCAAACCCGATCCGACCAAGGCTAAGATTCACAAGATCATCGAGCCCGAAGAGATTTTCAAAAAGACCGGCTACTCGCGGCCTCACACGGTTCATTGCGGGCCGGAAGGCATTTACGTCAGCACGCTTGGCGGTGGCGGCAAGGACGGCACCGACGGGCCGCCCGGCGTTTTCATCATGGACTGCGAGACCTTTGACGTTCTCGGGCGCTGGGAGATCGATCGGGGACCGCAGACGCTGCACTATGATTTCTGGTGGAACCTGCCGCGCGACTACATGGTCACCAGCGAATGGGCACTGCCGCCGCAGTTCGAGAACGGGCTCGTGGCCGAGGACCTGCTGTCCAACAAGTATGGCCACCGAATCCACTTCTGGGATCTGCGGGCCCGGCGCAATGTCCAGACGATCGATCTCGGCGCCAACCATCAAATGGCACTTGAGGTGCGTCCCGCCCACGACCCGGTTCGCGAATATGGCTTCCTTGGCGTCGTGGTCGATACCACCAACCTCGAAGGCTCGATCTGGACCTGGTGGCGCGAGGGCGGAAAGTTTCACATCGAAAAGACGGCGACGATTCCGGCTGAACCGGCGCCGAAGGAAAAGCTTCCGCCGCCTCTGCAGGGCTTTGGCGCAGTGCCGCCGCTGGTGAGCGATATCGATCTCTCCATGGATGACAGGTTTCTCTATGTGTCGTGCTGGGGAACGGGCGAGATGCGTCAGTACGATGTCAGCGATCCGAGAAAGCCGAAGCTCGTGGGCTCCGTGCACATCGGCGGCATCGCGCGACGCACGCCTCATCCCAACGGCAAGGCGTATGCCGGCGGACCGCAGATGGTCGAGATCAGCCGGGACGGCAAGCGCGTGTACTGGACCAACTCGCTCTATTCGACATGGGATGATCAATTCTATCCCGACGGCATCCCGGGCGCCGAGGTCATGGCCAATGTGAAACCGGGCGGCGGTCTCGAACTCGCAAAAGACTACTGGCTGAACTTCCCCGACGGCTACCGCGCGCATCAAATCCGGCTCGATGGCGGCGACTGCTCGACGGATTCGTTCTGCTATCCGTCGGTTTAGTGTGGCGGTTCGCAAGTCCGCAACATTTTCTCGGCACGTCCATTTGCGGACTTGCGAACCAAAGCCACACTAGAATTATAGGTTGCTAGTGTCCTTTTGAATCCGAAGTTCGCTATGGGAGGTGCTGTGAAATGATGCGAACTTCGGATTCAGGACACTAGCTTTGAGTGCTGCGGACTGGACACCGGCGGGACTTTGGCTCGCTGTTGTCGTGAGCGGCATCTATCACGGAGTGAATCCGGGCATGGGCTGGCCGCTGGCGGTTTCAGCCGGGCTCATGGACAAAAGCACGCGCGCCCTGATCGCGGCGCTGTGGCCGCTCACGATCGGCCATCTGCTGGCCGTGCTGCTGATCGTTCTTCCTTTCGCCGTGCTCGCGGCGCTGGTCGAATGGCAACGGCAGATTCAGATCGGCGCAAGTCTTCTGGTGATCGGGTTCGGGATTTTCCGGCTCATCTACCGGCGACACCCGCGGGCGCTGGCCCGGATACGGCCGACGCAACTCGGGCTCTGGTCTTTTGTCGTCGCGATAGCTCACGGCGCCGGGCTGATGCTGGTTCCGATCTATCTCGGACTCTGCCGTGCCGCCGAGTTGGACAATGGACACGCTGCGACAAGCGTTCTTATTGGCGCAAATCTCGGCACGGCAGTGCTGGTCGCCTTTGTCCACTCGGCTGCGATGATTGCCGCCGGCGGATTGTCGGCATGGCTCGTCTATCGCTATCTCGGACTCAGATTCGTGTCGCGAAGCTGGTTCAATCTTGATGCGGTATGGGCCGCCAGTCTCATTCTGGTGGGGGTGCTGGCGCTCGCGATCAATCTCGCGGAGCACCATTAGGTTGCCGACGGCCTAGTTCGCCTTCGGCCCGACGCCTGTCGCCGGTTGCGCCGCCGCCTGTGCCGCGCGGCCGACGTTGACGCTCAGCAGCCCCTGACCCCAGATGCGTTTCGCGACCCTCTTGGTATCTTCCAGCGTGACCGCATCAACGATGGCATTGCGCTTCTCGATGTAATCGATGCCGAGCTCGTCGAGCTGGTATTGAAGCAGCGCGGTGGCGAATTTCGATGAGGTGTCGAGCGCCAGCATCTGCGAGCCTTTGAGATAGGACTTGGCTTCGTCGAGTTCCTTCTGCGTCGGGCCTTCATTGCCCATGCGCGCGATTTCGCTGGTGATGGTGTCCAGCGTCTCCTTCGCCTTGTCGGCGCGGGTCGCGGTAGAGCCCGCGAACAGCGATGACTTCTTCATCCAGATCAGCGATTGCGACACCGAATAGACCAGTCCGCGCTTTTCGCGGACTTCCTTGTAGAGCCGCGTTGACAGCGTGCCGCCGCCGAGAATGTGGTTGACGATGTAGGCGGCCATGAAGTCGGGGTCGTTGCGCGCGACGCCCGGCCCGCCGAAATTCACCGACGTCTGCGGTACGTCCACGATGGCCGACGTTTGCAGCGGCGGCCTGGCGGCTTCCACCGCAGGGACCGGCGTCAGGTCGCCCTTTGCGGGCAGCGTACCGAACGTGTCGTCGAGCAGTTTGCCGAGCGCTTCGGGCGTGATGTCGCCGACGACCGCGATCTTCAGCGCGTCCCTGGCGATAATGCGCCGCGCGTAATCCTTCAGGTCGGCGGACTGGATAACGGGGAGACTTTCGAGTGTGCCGTTCGGCGGGCGCGCATAGGGATGCGTGCCGTAGGCCTGCTCCCAGAACTTGCGGCCGGCGATCGATACCGGATTGGTGGTCTCGCGGCGTGCGGTCGACAGCATCTGGGCGCGGACGCGCTCCAGCGGTTCGTTGTCGAACCGTGCGGCGGTCAGGGCCAGCTTCAGCAGACCGAACGCCTCGTCGCTGTTTTCCTTCAGCATCCGCATCGAACCGCGCAGATGATCGCGGGTCACTGAAAAGCTCATTTCGATGGCGCGCCGTTCGAGGCGTTCGTGGAAAGTTTTCGAATCCAGATCGGCGGCGCCTTCGTCGAGCATGTTGGCGGTGAACGATCCGGTGCCGGGCTTGTCGGCAGGGTCCTGCGACGAGCCGCCGGCGAAGGCATATTCCATCGCCACCAGCGGCACGGTCGCGTCCTGCACGAACCAGGCTTCGATGCCGCCGGGCGACACCACGCGCTGAACTTTTGCGGCGGCGGAAACCGGCGTCACGGATGCCGCGAGTGAAGCGGCGGCAGCAAGAACGGCGGCGGCGAGCGATGGCAGTTGGCGGCGAGTGACGATCACGAACGTTTCTCCTCGCGCTTTGCGGTTGTCGCGCCCGGTTCCTTGATCAGGTAGCCGGTGGCGGATCGTTTCTTGTCGAGCCATGTCTGCGCGGCCTCGCGCACCTGCTCGGCGGTGACCGCGCGGATACGGTCGGGCCACGCCCGGACGTCATCGACGCTGAGGCCGACGGTAATGGCGGCGCCGTACCAGCGCGCCAGCGTGGTCTGGCTGTCCTGCGCATAAACGGCCTGAGCGATCATCTGGGTCTTGATGCGCTCGAGCTCTTCGGCGGGCACAGGAGTCTGCGCCAGCTTGGCGATCACCTCGTCGATCGCCTGCTCGACCTGCGGAAATTCAACGCCGGGTTTAGGCGAGGCGGAAATCCCGAACTGGGTCGGATCGACGCCCGTGCCCTGGTACCAGGCACCGGCGCTGACCGCGAGCGGCTTGTCCACCACCAGCGCGCGATACAGCAGCGAGTTGCTGCCGGTGCCCATCAGTTGCGCCAGCACTTCGAGCGCGGCGCCTTGCGCCGGGGCCGCGGTCACCGACGACGGCACGAGATAGTAGCGGCGCACGCTCGGCTGCTCGACGCGCGGATCGGCCAGCGTGACAGTGCGCGGCCCGGCAGGGGTAGGCTCCTGCGGCCTGATCCGCTGCGGCGGAATCGCGGGCTGCGGCGGAATCTTGCCGTAGGCGGCCTCGACCATCGGGCGAACCTCGTCCACGCTGACATCGCCGGCGAGCACAAGGGTCGCGTTGTTCGGCGCGTAAAAGCGCTTGTAGAAGGCGAGCGCATCCTCGCGGTTGAGCTTCTCGATCTCCTGATGCCAGCCGATCACCGGGCGGCCATAGGGATGGTTGAGATACAGCGCCGCCATGATCTGCTCGGTCAGCCGCGCATCGGGGCTGTTGCCGACGCGCATGTTGTACTCTTCGAGCACCACGTCGCGCTCCGGCAGCACATTTTCGTCCTTGAGAATGAGGCCGGTCATGCGGTCGGCCTCGAACGCCATCATGGTCGCGAGCTGGTCGCGCGACACGCGCTGGTAATAGGCGGTGTAGTCGTAGGAGGTAAAGGCGTTCTCGTTGCCGCCGATGCGCGAGATGAGTTGAGAGAATTCGCCGGCCGGATGCGCGGCGGTGCCCTTGAACATCAGGTGTTCGAGAAAATGCGCCAAGCCTGACTTGCCCGGCGTCTCGTCGGCGGAGCCGACCTTGTACCAGATCATCTGGGTGACCACCGGCGTGCGGCGGTCGGGAATGACCACGACGTGAAGGCCGTTGCTGAGCGTGAAGGTCGCCGGCGCGGTTGCGGTCTGCGCCGTTGCGGTGTTGATCGCTGCCGGCGCGAACAGAATGCCGAGCGCAGCGAAGGCCCGGGTCATGGAGAGGCGGAAAGCTGTCATGGTGTTTTACCGGATCGCAGATTTATCGCCCGGGAAACATTCAAATCCGCGAGAGGCGACACTGCGGGACCTGAAACGATCGTACCTCGAAAACACCCGTGGCGGACCGCGATCATGGAGCCGCGACCATTGACGGCGCGGCCAGGAAGTTCAGCCCAAGGAAGTTCAGCCCAAGTTCAATCCAGACCTTAATCCCAAGGTCTTCAATCCCAAGGTCGTCAGTCCCAGGTCTTTTCGCACCGGCC
>Ga0233441_1001212_pt1 | contig 24172 bp, 21 predicted proteins | sample SI_123_September_4_FD_182781 | JGI IMG/M metagenome (GOLD analysis project Ga0233441, IMG submission 182781) | Seawater microbial communities from Saanich Inlet, British Columbia, Canada - SI_123_September2016_135_MG | ecosystem: Environmental > Aquatic > Marine > Inlet | place: Canada: British...
AGACCGGTAAATGACGTTTGACTTGATTGGCGGCAATCGTTTCATCGGAGACCCATTGAGTGAAGAGCGGTAAACCCGTCATTTCGTGGGCTTCTTCCAAGGCGTCGGTCAGGTAGATGCCGAGGCGTTCGCCCTCACTGGGGATATAGGAAAACGCGCTAGAGATCGGGTCGGGCAAGTCGCGTCCAGCCAGTTGCAAGCTCAATTTGAAGTGCGCTACGGCGTAGGGCGCCATCAGCAGTTCAAATCCAAATAAACGCGGCAGTAGGTGATTCTTCACATATCCCGCCCACATCCCAGCATTCCCCGCATCAATAAATTGCTGTCTAATATGGTCGATCACGGCGTAGAGGAATGTGCCCGTACCTGTGGCGGGGTCAAGAATAATCACTTTATGGCTTTCAATTTCTTTGCGAATATCCTTTTTGCCCTTCACCTTTAGGCTGGGATCATAATTAGGAATTTTGATTTTAGTGCTATCGGCTAAACCTTGCGGGCTATCGAAACGGGTTTTGAGCAAATAATCGACCGAGCGCACAATATAACTGACGACCGGCTCAGGGGTGTAATAAACGCCGCGCGACTCACGTAATTTGGGATCGTAGGCTGCCAAAAAAGTTTCATAAAAGTGGACAATTGGGTCTTCCTGACGCGTGCGTTTACCAAAATCGGCGAGCACGGCGGACATATCGGTGTTTGCCAGAAGATTGACCAAATCATCGACAAAGGGCGCAAAAGGCTCATCGTTCAACTCGACGCTCGTAATTTTAGAGAAGAAACGCCGCAAAAATGGATTCGACTTGGGGATCAGATTTTGGGCTTCATGACGGCTGAAATTTTCGGGGGTCGTATCCATCACCCGCGCTGAAAAGAGACCATACGCCAGCGTTTGGGAGACCATATCGGCAAAATCGGCGGTGCGTTCTGGCTGCCCTAAATCCGCAATCAGGACTTCGGCAAACGCCTCGCGCCAGCCCTGCAAGAGATTGGACGCTTGCCCTGTTTCAAAGGCAGTGATGATAATATCTCGAATGATATGCGTCAGCTTTGCCATCCGCTCCGCGAGGTCTTTTGGAGAATTGACAGCTTCTGTTTTGTGAGTAAGAAAATTATTAAGTAGTTCTTCTACTGCCTGAATACCGCCCTTTTCATTTTTAAGTTTCCCGCTTGTTTCGGAACGAGCTAACCGCGCTTCTTGGCGAAGTTCTCCATCCACATACCAGCGGAATTCAAGATAATCGGTCAATATCAAATTGCTTAAAGCGCGTTTATAGCGTTTTAGCTGCTCCCCCCGCTCAATCTCATGCAGCGATTTTCCGACATCTTTGGCTTCGATATAGCCTATCGAAAAATCAGCCCGCGTGACGATGTAATCGGGTGCGCCGCAAGCAATCCGTTGGGGTTCATTGGTTGCGATGATACTTGGGTCAAGTTCTTCAAGAAGCATTTTTAGCGCGGGGCGGTGGGTGTGTTCTGTCGCGTTGCCCGCCTTGAGAGAGTTTTCTATGTTTTTGAGATATTGCTTGAAAATAGTTGACATTGCATTCCCTATCGGCAATTAACTTCAATTGAAATGTATTTTTATGTTATACAAAAGTCTTCATCCTAACTATCACCGTTTCCCTGAAATTGTACGCCGAACGGTTTGCGTTATTGGCAGGTGGGCGGGTGTGGACAATGCTTGAAAGCAGTATAAACGAAAATTCTCGAAAAGCCGCACGTGGCAGCCGATATGTCGGATAGCCCGATGAGATTTCTTCCGACATGTCGGCTCATAGGATCACCTAGGACAAGCGGAGCTCATGGCCATAATGCAGGGTCGATCTCAGCAAGAGAAGCGCACAGGCGCGCCGGTAGTGCCGTCAAAGAATGCCGGGCACGTGGCCGATGGTACAACATCAGATAAGATCGCAAGGATTGAATCCCCCTCCTACCTCGTACTAGAAACGGCAACAATATACATACCGTGAACTTGGAGACAACGGACTAACGTCCTTGGCTCAGGCTAACCCGCCATGCGCCCCGCAATTGCCCAGAGACTAACGTCTTGGGCGTTCGGCTTATCAGCCATCTTTGCAGGGACGGCTAGGCGGATCCGCCCGATCTCATCAAGCTGGAATCTTCCTGGTGCAGCATAGTCAGATTTGACGATGGGGTCCAGTAGTGAAAACAGGGGGATGTTCACGCAATACTCAGAGAAAAGTCCCCGATAGGCGAAAAGTAAAGGTGCGGTCGATTTCAATCACCCCCGTGTATTAGGTGAAAAGGTAAAGGGTCTTAAGGCGCATCCGCCCCAACACTGAGTAAAACGATACAATGCTAAAAAAATAAACGCAGGAAAAAGTCCGAAAACACGCCAAATGATGCGGTAGATTTTAATCACTAAAACGCCCCCAGAACGCCCAGGACAAGCGAAGACTGCTCGGATGCGTGACCAACAGTCACGTTTTATAAACTTAGTTTCTGCATATCCTTACTTTGCGGCTAGCCTCGCTGCCCCTGTTACTGTGCAAAAACATCCACAAATTTTTAGTTGCTTGTTTTCTAATAGCTCTATATAACTGCAATAAATGTCCATTATCATTTTGCGCCCCCGTAGGTATCAAAAATTCCCGCGCCGGTTCGCTCATTCGTGTATACGGCTTGGTAAATTTCGGTCACTCTAAGATTGTCTTGCCTGCTTACTTTGCGCGCGCTCGCTTTGCGCTGGGCTGGGGTATGGCAGAATAGCCGCACAAACTCACTAGCAAGATCACCACTCAAAGCCCGCTGCTCTATAAACGCGCCGTTTTGGTCTTGCTGTAAATTCCTAAGTTGTGCAGTCGCTTTTCTACTTCTACCTTTGCCCGCGTCGGTTGCTATGTCAGTTGTCCTGGTATCAGGTAGCCGCCAGTAGACGCGCTTATTATTTGCTACAAATAGCCCCTTATGCTTACTAAGCTCTTTCAGCATAGGCAAACTATCGGCTTTGTAATCGCTCTGGGCATAGTTTGCTTGTCGATTTACGCCCGCTTTGTTATCTCTATAACACTGGGTCGATGCTGCCACGCCTGTTATTTTTTGCATTTTTTCGCGTGATATTTGCAGTCCCCGGGCAGCTTCATACCCTGCCCAAACTCTTGACTTCCAGCCCTTGCCGATGAGATCCGCCGCGCTCATTTCTACTTTTCGCCCGATGTCATCCGCGCCCATATAGTGCGCCGCTTTCCCCGCGCTGGGTAGGATCAATGCCCACGCGCCGCTCTTGTTTTGCACGGGATCAAGTAGTCCAATTTCTACCGCTTGCCTATACCAACGTCGCCACGTCCTGGACGTAACGCCCAAAGAACGCACAAAGTCGCGCAAGTCATCCAAAGAGATCCGCCCGACTGCCTCGCGTCCGTGCCCATCAAGTGCCTTGGCCAGTGTGAACAAACGCCAGGCCCCACCCGTGCCAGACGCGCGCTTGGCAGCCTCTACGCCCATCAAGGTATAGAAAGTCACGGTCTCAGGATATTGGCTCTCAGGGGCTTGGATGGTCACAGGCTCCGGGGTAAGTTGTGTTATCTCTGGGGGTTGTGGGGCGTACTGTGTCTTTCTGCTGCCATTCGCCATATAAGCAAATTCAGCACGCCGCAAATTTGCAGATGCTAAACCGTCTAAGGCTTGTTGACGTTCTAACGCAGAAAGGGCCATGTGCTTAGACTAGCCCCCCATTATAGAGATCAGACATGCGTCGAGGACTTCCAAGATTATTATTCAAAATCTTGAAAGTTTGTGGTAAACTGTTAATTAACATAGAAAACACTCCTTCACGGCCTTGCCGTAAGGAAACGCACGCACCAATCGCCGCCGCTCTGCCAAGAACACGGGCGATTTTTGCGTTTAAAATACTTATGTGATTTTAGCATGGTTTAGCCTGGTCATATACACGTTAACCTTAAAACATCCTAGAAAACAAAAAAGCCGTGTAACCAGGAGATTAACATCTTTCACTCCTAGAAAACACAGCTTGGGCAATTACGTTCAGTCTTACAAATTGAACGCCAAGATTTTACTAGATTTTCTAGTTTTTGCATACGGTGAAAACACATTTGTTCTATGCCCTGCCCCGTCCCGATCCAAAGATCAAGACGGGGCATTTCCTTTAGTTTTTTTTAGGTAGTCGCTCGCTCTTTGCGCTTCCTCCAGGCTGCCTGCTTACATGCTCCGCCTGGACAATACCGCGCTCTTGGATTGTTTGATTTTAGAGTCTTGCCACAATAAGCGCATACCTTGCCGCCGTTCGTTTTGTTACGTTCCTTTGAGGGTTTAGCGTAACGCGCTTTTTCTGCTAATTTCTTGCAGTCCTTATCAGGACAATAACGCGCCGTCATTCGGCTTGATTTGAACGTGTCACCACAATAAGCACAGATCATCTTATACCGTGCCTTGGGGGATATAACCGCCGTCAAGCCCGCCGTTTTGTGATTCGGGGATGTCTTGAAAGGATTCGCCCGTGTCGGGGCTTGCCTCCGCAATTGCTACGCCTTCCTGAAAAGCCTTATGTAATCCGCCTATCATTACACGCTCGCCGTCTATTGTTTCCCAGCGTTTGCCCTCTAACCCGAAGCTGGGATGATAGCGGGGTGTTTCGTCGTGATCAAAAAATACCGCGTTCGCTTTGTCGTGCCGGTCGCCATATTTCGCCATGCGTTCCTCTAGCTCGGGGGGTATGTTGGCCCATGCGCTCGCTTGTTCGGTTGGGGTTAGGCGGTCGGTTTCGGTCGGCTGGGGTTGGTTGGTCAGTGTTGCATCTTGCTCTTGTGTTGCAACGGCTGCGGGCTTGAGTGTCTTTTTCCTAAGCAGGTTCGCCGCTGCTATCATCCAGGCAGGCACGCCCGCCGCGCTCTTGGTGGTTCGCTTGGTATCATCTTCTACAATCTCGCCGTCAATAACGCCAGCCATTGCAAGAGTTTCACGGTCTGAAATTGGCAAATAAAGCCGCGCCTTAATGCCAGCGGTCGCACGTGCTGCGAGTACACCCGCAAGTTGTGCTTTCTCGCCTTCCATATTCGCCCGCGCTTGCTCTTGCGCCTCTTGGTATAGTTCATCTTCAAGGCTCTGGGCTTCAATTTCTGCCAGCGTTCCCGGGTCTGTAACATGAAAGCCATATATACCCAGAAAGTTGATAGCGGTCATAATGCCCACACCGTACACCACCGCCGCGCCAAGCTCCGGGGAAATCACAACCATTTCTTGCCCGGCTGTTAGTAGCCGCGCCATACTGATAGCAATCACGCCGATGAGATCCGCTGCCAGCATAAGCGCGCTAATGCCACGCTGCCAAAGTCCTTTGGCTTTGCCGGTAAAAACTAGCAACCATACAACCGCGCCGCCGTCGAAAAGGGCAAGAGCAAAGAACGGGGTCACGGGGTCATTAGGCATAATTTCCCGCATCTCTGCAAGGGTGAGGGTAGCCGTCCACATAAAGACAACGATCACAAGGGTATAAAATGCGATAGTCGCAAAAACCTTATTTAGTGTTTTCATTTTGTCATTCTCCAATTTTGCAGTAGCTAGAATTCACAAAGCCCGCCGCGCCTTTGTCGGGTTGGACTTCGATCCAATCCCCAGCGGTTAGAACGGTCAAGCGATCGCCCTCATCCAGGACGGCCAAAACGCTGTAGCTAGTGGCTGCACCTGCTCGCAAATTCAGGGCGTGGGCTGTCACTGTGCAGCTTTCAGGGCGTGGGGTTGGTGTTTGTGTAGGTTGGTCAATTCGTGCCGCTGTGGGCGTTCCTGTGGCTCTACTGAGTACCGCCGCGCCAATGCTTGCACCGTCCGATAGACTGCAAGAGATCAAAAGTGCAACCAATGCCCCCAGGATAAAAAGTGTCTTTCGTTTTGTCATGTATACCTATCCTTCCGCCCTGGGAAACAAAAAACCCCGGGCAATAGTGCCGGGGCGGGTTTATTTGGTACAATTCTGTGAGTTAGATTAGCCCAATCCGGCTGATTTGATTAGCCCTCGTTAGGTGTTATCAGCACTTAGCGAGGGCGTTTTATTTTCCTAGTGTACTTTACTTTGTTACGGTTTACAATGGTATACACCTAGAATACATCATATACCTTGTGAATACCTTACTCCAGTACAAGCATTTCAATCGTCTTTTTTTTCTTTTTTGGTCGCTTCCCTTCGTCCCACTCTTTCAAAAACTTTTCAATCAAGTAACCTAGCAACGCCCCTGTTTTTACGTCCAATTCTTTAGCCGCATCTTCAAATTTATCAGCTACACCGACGACCTGCACTCTGGCAGATAAAACCTTAGTCCCATCTTTTCTGACAGTTGTTTTCTTTTGGCTGCCTGAAATAATCGACTGCACCGCAGAGTCTACCGCTTGCCGCTTTTTAGCCATTTTTGTACCACCTCGCCTAATTCCTGGTATCCCTTTGCCGCTGGGTTGCCAGGCTCAAAAGTCATTATGCTTTCGCCGGTCGCTGCACTTTCAGCAACCCTCACGGATCTGGGGATCGTCATCGGTAGCACTGGCCAATCAGCGGCAAGCATGGCCGCCCGGCTGTCCTTATGCGTATTTAATCGCCCATCAAAAAAGGTCAACAATACCCCGAAGATCGTTAAGTCTTGATTAAGCCTCGGATGTGCCCGGATACCGTCGACGGTCTGAAGAAACATACGCACACCGGCCAAATCGACCGGCTGAGCCGGACTGGGAATCAACACGCTATCCATTGAACAAAGCGCATTGATTACAAGCTGCCCAAGCGCCGGAGGGCAATCCACTAAACAAATATCATACGATCCCCGCACAGTATCCAGCGCATCGGCCAAGATAAACTCACGTCCGGGCCTGCTTACTATTTCAGTTTCAGCCGCAGCCAGTGCCAGACTTGCCGGGGCTAAGTAAAGGCCATGTTTTATTTTTACAATCACCTTAGCAAGCGGCAAAGGATCACGCCCGCCAACCTGATACACATTAGCCAGGCAAGGATCAGCGTCATAAACGCCAGACGATAGCGACAGGCTCCCCTGGTGATCGCTATCAACCATCAGCACGCGCAGGCCCGCATCGGCCAACACGTCCCCAAGTGCCCTGGTACTTGAAGTTTTTCCTACGCCGCCTTTGTGATTTCCAATTCCAAGAATTTTCATGGGTATATTCTATCCCCTTTGTATACAGTCGTAAACCACAACCCCCAGAGCGTCTACATGGGCAAGCTATCTGTTTATACCTATTCGCCCTCAGCTCTTCACAGGGCCAAGCCTGGGGCGTTTTCTTGCAGTATGTTGCAGTATAACGGGACGTTTGGAGACGTGACATTATTCACTCAGGATATTCACCTTCAGAGGGATGTTTCTCACAGCTATTTCACAGTATCGCCCCATTTTAGCCTCCAGAAACTCCAGAAATAAAACTGTGAAAGTTTGAAGCATATTGCAGTATAAAACGCCCACATCCTCCAGAAAATAAGAATATTCCGCAACATAACGCAATATAAAAAAGCCCCGCGCCGGGTTAGGGTCGGGGCTTTGCTTATTTATTACTCAATTATTACTGAATTACTACCGAATTATTACAGGGGCAAATAGTGCCCTTTCTGGGTGTCCTAATCCTGTCCTAATACTGTCCTATACCGTTCCTAATCCTGTCCTAAACTAGACCGCGTTTTTCGCTGTTTTGAGAGAGAAAATAAACGGACTACCCCCTTCTGGGGTATGGCTCTCTAACCTTATCCCCTGGTTTGCAATGATTTCCGCTTCTTTGTACAATGTGAACGTGTGGGCGTGATACTGTGATAGTTCATCAAATCGAGAGGTGTAGAGATGTCACGAAGACGAAAACGTAAACCCTGGCTTGAACGTGAAACTCAGCAACTCTTCGCGCTGGGCGATCTATTTACCCACATTCTCGAGATGTACTCCAACTATAAATCAGGCAAATACTCACCTTTCTTAGGCTCGAAATCCGTCATAATAAGTAAAAATTCCAATGATGACACCTACTCATCTATTTCCACCCGTAGTCGTAGAGTATCAAAATCAGTACAGCGTGATGTGTGGCGTAGAGACGAAGGAAGATGTATAGAATGCGGCTCAAACGAAAATTTAGAGTTTGATCATATAATCCCCTTCTCTAAAGGTGGGTCAAATACAGCAAGAAACATCCAATTATTATGTGAAGATTGCAATCGTTCCAAGGCTGCAAAAATTTAGTTTTTATCTTACGTTTGGCGTATTTCTTTTCAGGAGCGGGGCTTGTTAAACTCGTAAAATATCACCAAACTATTTAGAAAACCGTTTTCTTTGAAGCATATTGAAGTATAAAAAAAGCCCCGCCGGTTAGGGTCGGGGCTTTATAAGGGTTACTTTTATTCATGGGTTACTTTTTTCCATGGGGTTGCTGGGCTTCCATGGGGTTACTTTTGCACCGCGTGCGCTTTGATTTATTTATTACTCAATTATTACTGAATTACTACCGAATTATTACAGACTTATCAAAGACTTTTCACAGGGGCAAATAGTGCCTTCCTGGGGGTATGGCTCTATTATCTATCCCTCGAAAGGGATAAAATCGGAGATCGTGGTCCCTAAGTTGGCATGGCCCAAGAGATACAATCAATAATATCAAAAGTAAACTAAGGAGTGCTATAATTTACTTTTAGAACCAAAAGTAACCTAAAAGAACTTGTGGTTTACCTTAGGAGCATTGATGGATATAAAAGATTTCAAAGCCGGGACTTATAGAGCTGGGCATAAATATCGTTACTTTTTGCCTGAAAAAATTAACCACTCTTTTTTTTGGACAGACAAGGGAATCAATGAATTACTGGAACAGGCTTCATTGAAATTGGGGGAACTAAACGCTTTCTCTCAATTTGTACCTGATATAGATATGTTTATCAAAATGCACATTACCAAAGAAGCGGTTATTTCAAGTCGTATTGAGGGGACGCAAACGAATATGGAAGAAGCTCTGATAGATAAACCAGGCATTGACCCTGAAAGGCGAGATGACTGGCAGGAAGTGAATAATTATGTAAGGGCGATGAACACCGCTATAGAAGAACTCAATACACTGCCTCTATCTAACAGACTCATCAAAAACACGCATAAAACACTTCTTTCCAGTGGCAGAGGCGAATATAAAACACCAGGAGAGTTTAGACGCTCTCAAAATTGGATTGGCGGGGCAAGTTTAGCGGATGCAACCTTCATTCCCCCGACGCATACCGAATTGCCAGAGTTATTGTCTGACTTGGAACTTTTTTTGCACAATACTGAGATCCAAATACCTCACCTAATAAAAATTGCCCTTGCCCATTATCAATTTGAAACCATCCATCCTTTCTTGGATGGTAACGGCAGAATAGGACGTTTGCTGATTACGCTTTATCTGGTTTCTCAGGGTATTTTAGATGCCCCTCTTCTATATCTTTCTGATTTTTTTGAGAAAAACAAAACGCTATACTACGACAACCTGACCTTTGTTCGCACCAAGAACGATCTCGGTCAGTGGATTAAGTTTTTTCTGGTTGGCGTAATCCAAACCGCAGAAAAGGGCGTGGATACACTAGACAAAATTGTCAGCCTGAAAAAATCCATCGAAGAAGAATCTATCCTATTGATGGGCAGACGCACCAAGCAGGGGATGGTTTTGTTTCATCAACTATTTAGCCAGCCTGTTCTAACCAGCAAAGAAGTAGAAAGTATGACTGGCTTATCTCGAAAAGCGGCGAACGATTTGATTAAAGTTTTTATTGAGAAGAATATATTAAAAGAAACTACTGGCTATCAGCGCAATCGAGTTTTTATTTTTGATGAATATATGAAACTCTTTCGGTAAATGCTAAAGAATTCAACTCTTGGGATTTTCCAAAGGGTCCAAGAAGAAGACAAAAAAGAGCCCCTTCTTGCTTGATTAGATCGTCTTTTTCAGTCATTTTTACCTGTCCTAAAGTTGTCCTATAGTTGTCCTAAAGTGTGCCTAAAGTAGTCCTATAGTTGTCCCTGCTTTTTGCCGTTTTGAGAGAGAAAATAAACGGACTACTCCCCCCTGGGAGTATGGCTCTATTATTCTATCCCTCGAAAGGTATAAAATCGGAGATCGTAGTCCCTAAGTCAATTTGAAGATTTAGGTATCTTTGCGTGGTCTCAAGGTTCGCATGGCCTAATAGCGTGCTAATTTGCGTTATTGCTACGCCTGCCTCATAGCCAAGCTGGGCAAAAGTTCTGCGGAGATCATGGGGCTGTAAGTTCTCTTTGCCGATCATCCCGCCGCGTTTCTGGACGATATTATACAAAGCGACCGCGCTCATGCTTTCGCCCAATTTCTTAGAACGGCCAAGAGATCGCAGCACAAAGCCAGCACCACCGACCACCGCGCCCCAATCGCTTATTGCGTTCGCCAGTTCGTCGCTAATGGGGATAATCCGATCCTTTGCGCCTTTGCCGGTCACGTTTAGGACCGTGCGCATTTTATCGCCTACGGGCTGCAATTGAACATCTGAAAATTTCAAATTGACGGCCTCTTCCCGGCGCAAGCCCGCTGCCACAAGTAAACCGATAGCAAGCCGATCACGTTGAGCAACTATAGCCGCCCCAGGGTTGCCACTTTTGCGCCGGGCGCAAGCATTCAAAAGTTCTTTGACTTGCGCCTGATTTAGCCAGGTATGGGCTTTCGATCCTTTGTGAGTTTGTACCGTGATAGCGTTCTGTAATGCCTCCGCTCTATAAATCACGGCTTGCGCTGCTAAGACGTTGGCAGGGGTTGCGCTCCCTTTGGCCTCAAGTGTCATTTTCTTTGAGATAATCGCAATGGTTGCTTTTAGAAAAGACTTTGTAGACGTTCCAACGGTCAGGGAGTAGGCGGTCAGGGCTTTGGGGTCTGTAATGCTTGCGCCCGTGGCCAGATAATTATTTATCGCTTTCTTGTATTGGTGCTTTGTGCTGGGTTGCAGCTCGGGATTGCTTTCGATTGCCTCGAGGGCAAAGGCTTGATAATCAAATTCTTTAGCGATCGTTTGGAGTTGGCTTGTCATGGTCAATAATCCTTATCTAATACTTGCGTATATATGCCTTTACGTAAGTATTATAATTCATTCTACCTTTGATTGTCAATCAAAGGTAGAATGCCCCGCTTTGTGTGCAATAAAAAAGCCCCTGAAAAGATTGGTGGACTCAACACGTCTAATTCCACTTAAGTTTGACGTGTTTGTTTGAGTTCAAGACACCTCGATAACGTATTAGTGATAAAGTAAAATACGCCATTAATGATAGGATATTTCTTAGCGAACTCTCTGTGTATGGTATCTCAATTATATTAGAGGGAAAATAGGATAATGAAACAAAACAATAAATTAATAGCCCCTAAATGCAAGTTTTCAATTGACACTAAATATATACTTTTTTTCTTTTTATTAGTTTCATTGGGGACAGGTTATTTTTTTGCATCGGACTATGGGATGAGTTGGGATATTAGATATCAAATAGTGATGGGGAAGTACAATCAGGAATATATTTCTTTCGCAAATTTCATAAATCCTCCACCTTTTGATTTAATGGGTCATGACAAATTTTATGGGCCAATTCACGAAATTTTTATTCAATCAGTAATAAGTTTTTTTCGGAAATATCAACTTGAATTTGAAGAATTACGACTTTACTATTGGATAAATTTTTCTTCATTCTTGCTCGGAATATTTTTTTTCTACAAACTCACCCGAAGATATATGCGGGCTTGGGTTTCGCTTCTTTCTACATTTTTGTTATTCTTTCAGCCTGTTTTATTTGGTCACGCATTCATTAACAGCAAGGATATTCCGTTCATGGTTTTTTTTATAGGGAGTATTGTTCTTGGTCTAAATATGATTGATCGAATTGAACCATCCCTTGAAAATACAGTTATCACCAATAATAAAATAGGTTATTTCGCTATTCAAGAGTGGAAGGACAGCAATTCAAAAAGAAAGCGATTTGCAATTAAATTTGCCTGGGGCTGGAGCATAGTTCTTTCCTTTATGGTTATTTTTTGGCCTCTCTTGTCCAAATGGCTTAGCAAAATAATTTCTCAAAGTATGCAAGCAGGAAATGAAACGTTCTTGGGAAAATTATTTCTGCGTTTTGCTCAAAATGTAGATGTTTTTTCTCTTGATGCTTATATCCATAAAGGAATAATTTTGTTTAGTCGCTTTACGACAAGAAGTTTTCTTCTAAGCTTTCTTCTCTTGGCAGGGCTGGTTATTAGTTTGTTGCCAAGGACGATTAACAAATTCTGGAATTCAGTTCCAAAAATCTATGTCTTTGAAGTTTTTTCAAAAAGATTTATCAAGGAAGCTGCTCCTTTTCTTCTTAATAAATGGGTTTTACTGGCAGGAAGCTTTGTTGGGATAACTTCATCTATTCGTATTTTGGGCCCTGCGGCTGCGGGATTGCTGAGCATCGTATTTATATGGCATAAAAAAGAAAAAGCGCTCGCCCCATTAGCTGCTTATTTGTTGACAGGTTCAATTGTCACTTATCTCACCTGGCCTCTCTTGTGGAGCACGGGTGTTGGCGGGGTCATTCAAGTAATCAGAGTAATGACTGATTTCCCTTGGAAAGGGACTGTTCTATTTAATGCTGAATTTTACTCTGGGGCAGAATTACCTCTCAGCTATTTACCTACGCTATTTGCCATCCAGCTTACAGAACCAGTTGTGATTGGATTTATTGTTGGAGTCCCATGTCTGATTTGGCTAAAAAAGAAAAAAACAATAACCTCTCCAAATTTTTGGTTGCTCTTTTTTTGGTTCTTTGCACCACTAAGCGGAGTAATGTTTTTGCATCCCACAATATATGATAATTTCAGGCAATTTTTCTTCATTCTTCCACCTGTTTTTATTGTGGCAGGTATTGGTTTAAATTGGCTTTTTGAAAAAATAAATCTAAAATGGCTAAACATAATTATTGCTTTAGTAATTCTCTTACCGGGCTTATTCGCAATAATTACTCTACACCCTTATGAGTATGTTTACTATAACAGTTTTGTAGGTGGCACTGGGGGGGCTTTCCGAAAATTTGAAATGGATTATTGGGGAACATCAATTACAGAAGCAACGCACTTTATTAATAAAAATGCGCTTCCTGATGCAAAAATAGTTGTTGGCGGACCCTATCAAAACGTACAGTATTATGCTAGAGAAGATCTTGAAATTTTTGATCTAGACAAAATAAAAGATAATTCCCTTGATAAGTATGATTATGCTATTTTGCTTACACGAGACAATGTAGACTTAAAGTATGCAAAAGATTACCCCGCTATATTTCAAGTCAAGCGGAAAGGTGCAGTCTTTGTGGTGGTTCGGGAGCTAAATCGGTAATTTGATAATTCTTTATTAGCCAAAATTATTGAGTATCCAAGACCTTCGACAAATAAATTTTAGAAGTATCAACGATCCAGAATCTAATGATTCCACATTTAACTAATTTTGCATTTACATAAGGCTTGTATCATCTTAGCAGATTACTGACAAGGCTTTACAAAATCTTACAAGGGATAGTAAGGTGATACAAGCCTTATATTATGGGCATACCGTAGCATGTCGCTATTCTCTCCCGTCGCTCTCTGTGCTTCCTGTGGCACTTGATTTTTCACTGTCCCCGCTAAACTTACCGATCCCTCCAAAAACCTCATAAAATCCCCTAAAACCTCCTGTTTTCGCGTCCTCCAATATTGAAACTTAGGGCCTAGCAGTATCCTCATGAAAAGACATCCTACCGTTTCTCCTCGAATTTCATCACCTAGCAAATCGGAAATTCTGGGATCGCCTCGTCAATCTTCTCCATCAGTGCGATGGTTTTTTCTAAAGAAACGACTACATTTTGATAATGAGTCAAATCATCATAAGAGAGCTGCCGCCCGCGTCGATCTTTGAGCCATTTATGCAATACCTGATAGCCACCGACTTGGAATTCCCAAACTTCAAGTTGGATGCCTTCAAAGTATTGTGTTTTGTTGATCTGAACGCGCCCGGCTTGCTCTTCTATCGGCTCTTGATATTTGGGATAACCTTTTTCTACCCGATTATCGCCAGCGACGGGGTAACGGGTGATATGTTGACTCACTTCTGGCGATTCGAGCAGATGTAAGCTGACCAGTTCTTTGCCCAACTCACACAGAGCGCGGAATAATGCCACGTCCGAGGTGAGCGGGACACGCGGAAAGTCGATTTTGAGAAATTCAGCATAGCGAATACGGTAGGTGGGGCTGTGGAAAATGGCGTAGATATAGTGGAAGATGTCTTCAGGGGTGAAGAATTTCTCATCCAAACCTGTCAGGTTTGGATCAAAGACTAACCCCAATTTCTCTGCCATTTCTTTTACAAAGACAGGGTTTAGATTCGGCACACGCCCGCCATTTGTCTCATCTGCCTGCCAGACAGGGGACTCGAAAAGCGTATTTTGTTTGCGGCTGTCTTCGCTGGGGTAGAGGTAGAGGGGGAAACAATAGCCTCGTTCACGACTTCGATTTGAAACAACCGATTCATCAACAACACTACGAGTACAGTGAACATGATCAAACCCTAGAGTAGCCTGTTGCTGGCATACAAGTAACATAAAATTATCTTTCATCATTTCTCTCATCATCTTGCTTTGGTCTCTACGCATGATTGGATGATAAAAAGTAAATCTTATGTCAAATGGGCGATAGTGATACGGCATAACATACCTATCAATACTTTCCCCCATCAGGTCTTTTCTACGAAGGAAAAAACTCCATCCACTTGTGTCTTTTACGTTGTGTTTTTCTGTTATTTTATGATTTAAAATACTCGAATCAGCTAGATCATGCGCAAATTCTTTGATTTTTTCTGCTTCAAAGGCAACAAAGGCTCTATCACGCCCTGTCCCTACTCCAGTTGAATGTTTCTTAACAATATTTGTTATCTGCCACCCATTTTCATATTCGTCTATAAGTTCAAAATCTTTATCAACAAAAAAGAAATAAGGAGCAATAGCGTCAAGTTTTTTCCACTTCGTCTTACCCATATCATTTTTAGAGAGATAACTGTATTTTGTCTCTCTTTCTCCCCATAGCTCCGAATAATATACTTGAGCTAACTCATTATTCTTTTTCGCTTTAACTAGTATCGCTATTGCAACACCTTGTCGGATATCAAACACATTTTTATCTACACCTCCGTCTGGGGTTGTACTTTCAAGCAACGAGTTTCCATGAAGATTTAAAATATAAATTTCGCTAAAAGACTTCATCAATTCTTCACGCATACCACGATGTACAGGTCCAAACAGGTAAGCATGATTAGTAATTATTGCAACAACTCCTTGCTTAGTGCGCTCAACACGGTCGTGGGCAAAACGAATAAATTTAACATAATCATCCGAAAGTGGTTGAATATTTCTTTCACCGGGTGCACTCAAATGTTGTAGAAAAAAGAGCCTAAATCGTCTATGCTTGTTTTGACAAAACCAGCTAGTCGAAAGAGGCTCTCAAATGGATTTTAGCATAAAGGCACAAGAAAAGATTTCCACTGTCATAGCAGAAGAGATAAGCAAACTCATAGAAAGAGATGAGATCAAGGATTTAGCCTGTCTGGAGAACGGCATTCGGGAGTTTCTAAAAGAAGTCGGTTGCCGAGCATATGAAAAAGCACTGGAAAAAGAAGACCAGAAGCATGGCAAAGAAGTGCCTTGTACCTGTGGTCGTTATTCTCGGCGCATATCCCGTCGAGCAGGCAAGTTGCTAACTGTATTCGGTTGGTTGACATACCGCCGTTCGTATTATGGCTGCCCGCATTGTGGAGAGAAAGCCATCCCTTTGGATCAGAGTTGGGATATCAAAGCAGGGGAAGTCAGTCCAGTGATGAGCAAACTTTTGGCAATTACTGGGGTTGAGATTGCATTTGGGCGATCGAGAAAACATCTTGCAGAGTTTCTGTTAGTGGATATCAGCGAGAATACCATTCGCAAATATACGCAGCAAGCAGGAGAAAAACAAGCCGCTTTAGAGGCTCGCTGGATAGAAGAAAGCCAGAATGAATCCTGGTTACAAGATAGAGAGACAAAGATCAAGAAGGTTCCAGATCGGTTATATGGCTCGATGGACGGTGTCCAAGTTCCGGTTGGTGAAGACTGGCGTGAACTGAAAACCCTGACCTGGTATAAAGTTGCCCCAGTCTATGGAGAAGAAAAAGAACGTTCTCAAGAGATTACTTATCATTGTGAGATAGCCCCTGCTGAAGAATTCGGCAAGTTGCTCTGGGCTACAGGCATACAACGCTTCGCTGATAAAGCCAAAGAACTGATCTTTGTTTGTGATGGCGCTGTCTGGATATGGAATCTGGTTTCTCACTATTTCCCCGATGCCATCCAGATAGTTGACTGGTATCATGCTTGCGAATATCTGACACCTATTGCTACGGCTCTTTTCTCTGATGATGCTCAGAAAAAGAAATGGCTTCAGAAAACAAAAAGATGGCTCTGGCAAGGGAAGATCAAAAAAGTCCTTCAAGAGTGTCGAAAACACCTTCGCTCGCCTGCCGCGGCTGCCGCTCAATCTGCTATCACCTATTATTCCAACAATCAGCATCGCATGAAATATGCTCAATATCGTAAAAAAGGATATGCGATTGGCAGCGGGACTGTGGAAAGTGCTTGCAAGCAAATTGCCACAGCACGTCTCAAGATCGCAGGGGCCAGATGGACACTGCAAGGTGTTGTGGCAACGGCCAAAGCCCGTGCTGCTTGGCTGACCAATGGCGAAATCTTTAGAACACTTGCAGAACCTGTCGCGATCTGAATAATCTACAACATTTGAGTGCACCCTTGCGGATATTTCTGCTTGCACAGTAGCCGCATGTTGATATAATCTATTCGAAAGGATTGAGTATGCTGAAAATTAATGGGTCTGGTTTGCGATACAACTTTATAGAGATTTTGTTTTCCGTGCCAGTGCGCATCAAAATTGCTGGCATTATGATGTTGCCCATCTTGATATTAGGAATCTCTCTCAATTATTGGGTACGCACCGGATTATCAGACTGGTTATCGTATCTGCTGTCAGACGAACGGGTGCGGATTGCGATGGAAGCCGGAAGCCGTAGCGTGGTGCTTGTCACTGCCTTATCAACTCTGATGTCAGTTTTATTTACATTCCTGTTGATGCTTACGCTTACCAAGCCTTTGCTAGAGTTAAGACAAGTTGCTCAAAAAGTTGCAGAAGGGGATCTTGAATCACGGGCACACGTTAGAACCCGCGATGAGATTGGTGAAGTGGCAGAGTCTGTGAACCAAATGATTGATCACCTTGTCAGCAGCCAGCAAAGATTAGAACGTACGAATCGACGGCTAGAAGCGATTAACCGCATTGCTATTGCTGCAGGACGCGGGCTGGGGCTAAAAGATCTCTTGGGTGTTTCACTGCAAACGGTACTTGAAGAGATGAGGTTTGAGAGCGGTTGGATATATTTGAAAGACCAAGGTGATCATCCCACGAAATTTGTATTAGCCAGTGCGATTGGTTTGCCGAAAGGGGTTGAAGCGCATCTCCTTGATGCAAACAAAGGACTATGCACATGTGATGAAAATATTTTGATTGGCGATGCAAATATGCAAATCAATGTACATCAATGTGCTTCACTTGAGAACTTGGCACTTCAATACAATATTCCAACGCAATATGTTTCCGTTCCACTGGATTTAGATGGCCAGCGTATCGGCATAATTAATATGCTTTGTTCAAAAGACCATGTGCTATCGGAGAACGACATAGAAGTGTTGGGGACAATCAGTCAGCAATTGTCTGACTACATCGAAAACGCATGGTTGCAGATTAGTTTACGTGAAAAAGAGGCAACACGTCAGGTATTGCTTAATGCACTAGTTAGAGCTCAAGAAGATGAGCGCGCTCGATTGGCCAGAGAGTTGCATGATGATGCTGGGCAACAACTTACCAGTTTATTGGTACACCTTAAGGCCTTTGAAAAACTAACTCCTGAAGGGGAGCTTAGAGAGAAGGTTGCTAATCTTTGTCAGACCACTTCGGGAACTATTGAGCGTGTACGATCTCTTTCACATCGCTTGAGACCTGCTGTTTTAGAAGAGCTTGGACTTGAAGCCGCCTTAAGAACCTTGGCAGGTGAAATGCTGGTCACCACTGATCTGGAATTTGAGTGCAATCTCAACTTAAATGATCGTCGGTTGCCGTTTGAAATAGAGACCAGCCTGTATCGTATTGCACAAGAAAGTTTAACAAATATTGTTAATCACGCAGAAGCCCAGTGTGTGATGATTGAATTATTGCACCTTCCCTCTGCCGTAAGCCTTCAGATAAAAGATGACGGGCGCGGATTTGGAGGTCAGTTTTCTGTGTCTAAATCAGATCAACAACGGTTAGGGTTGATTAGTATGCAGGAACGCGCAGAGATGTTGGGGGGATCTTTTCTTATTGAAACGAGCCGGGGTTTGGGAACGTCCGTTCAAGTTCGCATTCCTGTACCCCCAGAGGTCATTGAATGACAGAATCGAAAATTCGTGTATTATTGGTAGACGATCATAAAGTCTTGAGGGATGGTCTACGTGTATTGGTTGATGGAGAAAATGATTTAGAGGTTGTTTCCGAGGCCGGAACTGGTGAAGAAGCAATCCGAAAAATCATTGCTACGACCCCAGATGTAGTTGTTTTAGATATTGGCTTGCCCGATAGTAGCGGTATTGACATTGCTAGCCAGATTCGTCAACAGGAATTACCTGTTCGTATTGTTATTCTTTCAATGTATGGGGATCGAGAATTGATAATACGAGCCATCGAAGCGGGATGCGATGGCTATGTGCCAAAATCCTCTGCTCACACGGATCTGTTGCTGGCAATTCGCACAGTTTACTTGGGGAAGCGTTTCTTACATCCTGAGGCGGCTTCAGAAGTGATTGACGGACTACTGGAGAAACAAGATGAAGCGCGTTTATTAACGGAGTTGTCGAAACGCGAGGTGGAAGTTCTACGGCTTACAGCAAGAGGCTTTACAAGCCGGAATATTGGGGACCAACTCGCTCTCAGCCCAAAGACTGTAGACACGTATCGACAAAGGGCCATGAACAAACTTGACCTTGAGAGTCGTGCCGATATAATTAATTTTGCTCTCAAAGCTGGTCTCTTGAACGGCAGAAATACGGCGAAGTAACACTTTTGCTATCAGGCAAATCATTTGTCAGGAATACTCCTACATTTTAATATGTTTTTCCTGATAGATTCACAGGAGTGCTTTTGTTACTATAGTAATAGTAGGAATATAGGCTTTTAGTGGATTGGGAACAATGGCAAATAAGCGAAAAAAAATTAGTAGACGAGAATTCCTGAAATTAGCCGGCTTGGCAACTTCGTCGGTTGCGGCTGGAACCCTGAAGCCTTTTGTAGAGAAGCGTTCAGCTTTTTCGCAAAAAAAGAAAATGATGGATGATGCGGGGCGTGCTAAGCGTCCGTGGTGGGTGCGTGAGGTAGACAAACCAACAGTCGATATTGATTGGGGAAATATGCAGCGCTTTGATGCACGCATGGCTGCTCGTGGATCGGGATTTATCAACTATGTCGGACAGGAAGAGTTCGAACGATTGAACAAGGTTGCTGCTGAAAATGAAAAAGAGCGCTTGCTAAAGAATGTTCCAGGTTACACATTGAAAGATCAAGCTCTGGCTGCGGCACAGGCTAATGCTTCTACACAGCGCCGTTTTTTTCTTGGCCCACAAAACACAAAAACGCCTGCAGAACGTGGTATTTCAATCTGGAAGGGTAGCTCGGATGACGCAGCACGGATACTTAGAGTTGCGATGCGTCACTTCGGCGCAGCCACGATCGGCTTTGTTGAACTCAATGAACAAACCCGAAAGCTGATCTATTCGTACGATACTGATGGGAAAGAAATCGTCTTCGAAGATGTGGAAGAAGCTTATGAGACAGACCAAAAACGTATAATCCCTCATAAAGCCAAGTGGGTGATCGTCTATGCCGTTCAGATGTCAACTGATGCACTCAAACGGGCTCCAACCGTTATTGCTGAACAAACAACGATTCTCTCATATAGCCGCGCTTTAGATATTCAGAATAGAACCCAGGAGTTCTTACGCGGGTTGGGATATCAGTGCCTTGGTGAGGCCAATGTTAATGGATTAGGTATTGCGCCTGCTTTTGCTGTGATGGCCGGCCTGGGCGAGCTGGCGCGGCACAACCGCGTGGTAACGCCGGAATTTGGACCGATGGTGAGAATCTTCAAAATGATTACCGACTTACCCGTCACCATGGACAAACCGATTGATGCCGGTATCATGGAATTCTGCAAAACTTGCAAAAAGTGTGCGGAGACTTGCCCGGCCAGCGCACTGAGCCTGGATGATGAACCAGCCTGGAAAGTTCAGGGAAAATGGAACAACCCTGGGCATAAGGCCTATTTTGAACATTCTCTTAAATGTCGTACTTACATGAAGGAAGGTGCAGGGACCAACTGTAGCATTTGTTTCTCGGTCTGTCCGTTTGCTAAAAAGAATAAGGCCTGGATCCATAATTGGGTTAAAGCTGGTATCTCATCCATTCCTTCACTGGATGCGATGTTGCGCAGCTTGGACGATGCATTCAGTTACGGTGCTCAAAAAAGCCCCGAAGAGTGGTGGTGGCTGAACTTGCCTGAATATGGTATTGATACAGAGCAGACCATTGACCAAGAATGATATTCTGGATTTCGTATGAGTGATGATAACGAGTATTTCATAATCAAGATAGCTCGTAGGCCTTGGTATGAAAAGATATTATGGGCTGGATGGCTGTTTTTGGAAATCATATTTTTGCAAAGTGCCTTAGCCAGTCAGGAAGAATTAGAGCCTAGAGCAGCCATGATCTATTGGCTTATATTTGGGGTGTTGCTACTTGGCGGGTTCGTTTTTTGGATTGTACGCCGGAGTCGTCTGCTATAGATCAAACATGGAGTTTATGGGGAAATTGCAGAAATATTAAGTTTGTCAGAAAAAACCCTACAAAACAACTGATTTTTCCTGCTATATCAAGCAAGTCGCTTCTGCTACCATAAGGTAGTAGCCCATTTTGGGTCATCTTGCTATTGGAGAGCAGAAAATACATGAAACGAGTCACCAACGCTGTAAAAAAGTTTTTCTTTCCACCGGTTGATGCTTCGCGTCAGATGAAGATTTTGCCATATGCGGTAATAAGTTTTCTTTTTCTATTTATGGTAATTGCTGGTACTTATACTTGGGAATACACTAACTCCCCAGAATTTTGTGGATCAGCCTGCCATGGCATCCACCCAGCAGAGAATATAGCCTATGAAGCATCTCCTCACGCTGAAGTTAAATGTGTTGAGTGTCATATTGGGCGCGCTTTTGTTGGCAATCAGATCACACGCAAGTTAGGAGATGTTCGCCACGTCATAGCTGCGGTTTCTAAAAATTATGAATACCCTCTGCATGTAAAAACATTGAGACCAGCTCGCGAAATCTGTGAGCGTTGCCATAATCCTGATAAATTTTCTGATGACAGCCAACGAGTAATCTTTCACTACGATAATGATGAAAATAATTCATTGTTCAGAACTTATATGGTTCTCAAAACAGGCGGTGGCAGCATTCGTGAAGGCTTAGGGAAGGGGATCCACTGGCACACCCAAAACAAAGTCTTTTATTACCCGACAGATGAAAGTGAACAAGAAATCCCTTATATAAAAGTGCTATACCCAGATAGCGGTTTTACTAGCGAATTTTTAGACATAAGCTCGGATTTTGATCCTTACTCCATAGAGGAAACTGATCTGATGGAAATGGATTGTATAACCTGTCATAATCGCATTTCACATACTATTCGCCAACCTGAAGATGCGGTTGATCTTGCCCTGTCTCGTGGGAAAATTTCCAGCGATATTCCTGAAATACGTCTTAAGGCCGTTGAACTTCTTAGGGCTTCCTATGAATCTCCCGAAACAGCTTTACGAGAAATTGGTACCCTGCAGAGTTTCTATCAGGAATCCTACTCAGATTTCTATCAAAATAATGGGGAAAGTGTTGATCAGGCAGTTAGTGTAGTAAAGGATATTTATAGCCAAAGTATTTTCCCTGATCAAAAAGTTGATTGGGATACGTACCCAAGCAATATGGGGCACATGGATGACCCAGGCTGTTTCCGCTGTCATGATGGCAAGCACTTTGATGTCGCCGGCTATGCTATTCCTTTGGAATGCAATCTCTGCCACGCTGTCCCTGTGATTACCGGTCCCGATGATCCCATTACACATATTGACATCAATCACGAAAAACAACCAAATAGTCACCACAATCCAAATTGGATCGCTCTTCATCGCTATATGTATGACGAAGAAGATGAGGATGAACCTTGTAGCGAATGTCATGACGTGACTGATTTTGGGGAAGCCAACAATGCCTCCTTCTGTTCGAATTCTGCCTGTCACGGACAGGATTGGGATGGGGTTGATTTCGAGATTGTGGATGACGATGCGATCTTTGAAAAGCTTGTTCAGCAATTACCTCATTATCCGGAGACCTTGGAGCCATTTGAATCCTTCCTTTCTCCCAGCCTGGATTACATCCATCGCGTGGAAGAAGAAATGCTGTGCGAAGATTGCCACGAAGATTGGCCGCCGCTTGGCCCACCGCCGAACGGGATTTGTATTGAATGCCATGGTGAAACCCAGGTAGGGTTTGAGCAGCTTACAGCAATGTATGAGCCTGATCCTCACGACCCTCATCAAGGAGAATACGTCCCTTGTTCTTACTGTCACAAGAATTTTGGTCCTTTGGAGATTGCAGACTCATGTGGTCTTTGCCATGTCAGGGAAGATTATAAACTCATTGAAGGTGCGGAAGCACCCGAATAAATTGAAGTAAAAGGAGATTAACAATGCTTGGATTAGGCCCTACAGAATTGATCATTATTCTCGTAATTGTAATACTCATCTTCGGGGTAGGCAGGGTGAGCAAGATCGGCGGCGAGTTGGGAGCCGGGATTCGAGAATTCCGCGCTGGGATTGCTGATAAAGATGAAAAAACGACTGAAGATGAATCTGAGAATGTCGCAAGCTGATTACCAATAAAGAGTGATTAGACAAAAAAATGACAACTGACAACACTTACGAAGGACATCGCCAGAAACAATTTGAACAGCGGATGAGGTTCTGGGAGCACATAGAAGAATTTCGGTCACGCTTGTTACGGGTTGTCATCGCTTTGGTAGTAGCCTTTGGCATTAGCCTGACTTTTACCAACCAGGCCTTGGAGTTCTTATTGTTTCAAATGAGCTCAGTGCGCCCGATCGCGTTACACCCGACGGAAACTATTGTGGTCTATTTCCGGGTGGCGATGATCATGGGGTTGGTGCTGATCATGCCTTACATCCTTTATCAGGTGCTGGGTTTCTTTGTGCCTGGGATGACGCGCAAAGAGCGACGCATATTGCTGAGTTCCGTATTTGGGATTGGTTTCTTCTTTGCACTGGGTGTAGCCTTCGCAGGAATGGTCATGATTCCTTTGTCAGTGAATTACCTGCAAACTTTTATGGGTGATATTGTCCAACAAACTTATTCCATTGATGGTTATATCTCCTTTGTTACTACGATCATGTTCAGCAGCGGAATGATCTTTGAAACGCCGCTGCTGTTGGCGTTGATCGCTCGCCTGGGGCTGGTCACAACCAAACAACTGTCCAAAGGCCGACGTTATGCCTTGGTTGGTATCGCTGTTCTGGCGGCGCTTATTACCCCAACCCCAGATGCTTTCAATATGCTTTTGGTTATGGCCCCCCTCCTGGTGCTTTACGAGCTGGGTATCGTATTGGCCTGGTTTGCAGAGCGAGCACGGAAGAAAGCTTTAGCAGCAGTGGCAGGTTGAGGTATTGAAATGAGATTTTTTAATTTAGGAGCCAGTGAACTGATATTAATCGTGGTCTTCGCAATCTTGGCAATTGGCCCTAAGGAGACTATCAAATTTTTTAATCAGGGACGTGAGGTATTGGCTTCGATCCAGGCAGCAATTTCTGACCTGACATCGGAAGTAGGCAATATTGCCAAAGAAGTTGTTGACACAACTGAAGAAAAAAAATCATAGAATAGTTGATAACAAAAGGAGAAAAGAGTATGAAAAAAACAATCACAATATCGATGTTGCTACTGGCAGGTTTCATGTTG
>Ga0233441_1001233_pt1 | contig 23925 bp, 25 predicted proteins | sample SI_123_September_4_FD_182781 | JGI IMG/M metagenome (GOLD analysis project Ga0233441, IMG submission 182781) | Seawater microbial communities from Saanich Inlet, British Columbia, Canada - SI_123_September2016_135_MG | ecosystem: Environmental > Aquatic > Marine > Inlet | place: Canada: British...
CTTGGCTCAGTATTTGCATGATTTGTGAATCTGATTTACGTGCTGTCTTCATTTGAATCTCCTTATGTTTTTATTATAAGAAAATTCTACTTTTACTGAGTGTTAATTTTTGGGAGGATTACACCAGAAGCTTTACCTATTTTTAATAACGCCAGCTCCGCTTCACGTTTCGTTTTTCCGTAAACATCTTCTGTATTTTTCTGATCTTTCTCATTCGCGCATGTTCCAAGAGATAGATTCCCACCTGCTTTGACGCTACTAACAAACACAAACCTCTTGACACCAGACTCTACCGCAAGATTGGCCAATTGCACTGTGGCACTCACATTAATTTTATAGTAAAAATCTGAAATCTTACTTGCATCACGTATATCATGCGCAAATCCAGCTAAATGAAAAATAGTATCTATGCCATTTAGAATAATATCGGAAATTACGCTAGATTGAAGATCGCAAATTACAGTCTCAAAATTAGGATGTTCTGTACGAGACAATACTCTAATTTCTCCGCCTACTGCATTAACTAACCTTTGGCCAATAAAACCTGTAGCTCCTGTTATCAAAGTACTCAACTTACCCCACCTTTTGTTTACTCTTTTTTATAAATAGTCAAATGTGTCAATATTACATCATTAATATCAAAAGCACGTTCAGCTAACTTACGCGCATTTCTAGCAAACTTATACCTTAGATCTCTATCATCAATCAAGCTTAGAATGCCTTTAGCCAAAGAGCTTGCTGACCTAACATCAACCAACAACCCTGTCTCATTAGGCTCTATTGCCTCTCGACATCCTGGTACATCAGTGGTCACTACAGCACGACCACAAGCTGCTGCCTCAATTAGGATTTTAGGCAGCCCTTCTCGATAAGAAGGTAGAACAATAATATTTGACTTAGATATAGTAATGGCAATATCGGTACTATACCCCCAATACTCAATTATGTTAGCATCGACCCAGCTATTTATTTTCTGCATAGAAATTGATTTCGGATTTTCACGATCTATATCCCCCACCAAAACCATGCGAACATTGTCAGCCTGTGCCTTGATTATTTCAGCAGCCCCTACAAACTCATTTACACCTTTGTCAATCAATAAACGTGCAGCTAGCATTACCACAGGCCTGCCTTCTTGCTCAGGCAAGACAGGGTACAAGCTTAAATCAACACCAGAACCACGAATAAACAACTCTTGTTCTGGCTTTATTGCACTAAATTTTTTTAATACATCCCTATCGCTGTTGTTTTGAAAAATAACTATTTTTGCGCCACTTAAAGCTAATCGATAAAGTAATGCAATAACCACTCGAAAAAGTTTAGATCTAACTCCAGATGCAATAAATACATAGCCTAAACCAGTAATAGAGGCGATTCGCACAGGAACCCTTAGCAAGCGTGAAACAATATTTCCGTATAAAACGGGTTTAATAGTGATACTATGAGTAATATCTGGCTGAACTAATTTAATAATGGCAAATAATTGCTTTAGTATTTTAAACTCACTAAAAATCCAAACACTACTACGTGATAAGATTAGCGAGTGAACAATAAGACCGTGACTTTCTAACAGTATTTTTTTATCGGTAATTCCACAAGCCACATGAACTTCATACCCTTCCTTAATAGCTGCTAAAGCAATAGGCAAACGATGAGAGATGAAAAACCAATCAACATTAACAATAAATAGTATTTTTTTCATTAATAATTTTTAATTAAAAAATACATACCTAGATAAACGGATTCAACGAGACATTGGCAGTAGAAAGGCCGCCACCTCTTATAGTAAATCTCATTATCTTGAATAGCCACCTGGATTCATACTTTGCCAACGCCAAGTATCTTCACACATTTCATCTAGCTCACACTCTGCTTTCCAGCCCAATTTTTTTTCTGCATAAGTAGGATCAGCATAACAAGTAGCAATATCACCAGACCTTCTATCAGTTATCTGATATGGCACACTTTTGCCTGAGGCCCTTTTAAAAGCTTCAATCATGTCAAGTACTGAATAACCATTGCCTGTACCCAGATTGACAATCAACACTTGAGGCTTATTTTCCAACGCTTGTAAAGCCTTAACATGTCCTTTGGCCAAATCAACTATATGAATATAATCACGAACACCAGTTCCATCAGGCGTATCATAATCACCGCCGAAAACGCTCAGATTTTCTAATTTACCAACCGCCACTTGTGAAATGTATGGCATCAAATTATTAGGAATATTATTTGGGTCCTCTCCGATCAATCCACTCTTATGTGCACCCACAGGGTTAAAATATCTAAGTAGTGCTATATACCAGCCATCGTCTGCAGCAAGCACATCTTGTAGAAACTCCTCAATCATTAACTTTGATCGACCGTAAGGATTAGTAACTGACAATGGAAAGTCCTCCTTAATGGGCACAGTATGCGGATCACCATATACTGTAGCAGATGAGCTAAATACAAATGTCTTGCAACCAAACTCACGCATTACTTTAGCCAGAATAAATGTGCCACCTACATTGATATCATAATACTCAATAGGCTTTTTTACAGACTCTCCAACAGATTTCAAACCTGCAAAGTGAAGTACACCATCAATTGAGTGCTGCTCAAATACACGAGTTAGTGCGCTCTTATCACGCACATCCACTTTATAAAAAGGGATATTAGAGCCTACCAACCTTTCAACACGCTTTAAAGACTCAAGCGAGGAGTTACATAGATTGTCAACAACAACCACTTCGTAGTCAGCCTTAATCAGCTCAATACAAGTATGAGTCCCTATATATCCTGTTCCACCTGTCACTAAAATTGCCATTACTGAATCACCTTTTAAAACTTAAAAAAATTCTCATAATACCTAACATTCTATCGTTTACTTTGCTCATATCAAATTTATCCATCTTATGCATAATAGGCGGCATAAAGTTCTTTCCTGAAGCCTATCAAAGGGAGAGCGCCCGTATCAAAAAATAATAATTTTTTTATCCATAAATTAAAGATGTACACCAAGAAAGTATAAAATTAAACCAGAAAAATAAGGAGGCTTCTTAGGATGCTCTATATGAGAAATTTTAAAAAGTTGTCAGAGGCTTTGGGGTGATAAACAACTCTAAATATATATTATATAAACTCTAAATATATATAATATAAACTCTAAATATATATAATATAAACTCTAAATATATATTATATAATATATAATGATATTATTATTTATTTAAATTAATAACAGACACTATGGAAAAATTTTTAAAATTAGCAATGAATAGAAATAGTTTAAAATCACTAACCAAAGATTTCTATATTGACGAGTTAGAAAAATTCTCTCTTAACCTGAATATTATTATCAAACAGCGTAAAGAGAAAGAATTAAAAAACAAAGAAAAAAACAAAGAAAAAATACAAAAAATTGAAAATATAAAACTACTATTATCAGAGCAAGGCCTTAGCATTGACGATCTAACGGCTGATCCACTGCATCAAACCCGGAAGCCCCCTAAAGTCAAACTCCCCCCTAAATACAGACTGGTTGACTTAGATGGCACAACCCATGAATGGACAGGCAGAGGCTTACCGCCCAAAGCATTCAAGCAGCATCTTGACAGGGGTCATACCAAAGAAAGCTGTTTGATTATTGAAAATATTTCGCTTTAATTAGGAAATATTAAGAAGCTCACTACACAAATCAGTCAGAACCTCTCTCTAAATTTTCAAAGAGCACTTTCAGGCTATCCTCCTATTTCTAACGCTTGCTAAAAATAGAGTCTCCGTTGTTTAAATAGCCTCAAGTAGTTTTCTTGGTGGAATCCCACCAATTGAACTATGAGGTCGTTCGTTATTATATACCCACATCCATTCTGTTGCTAACGATTGAGCATGCTCAATCGAATCAAAGATATGCATGTTCAGCCATTCGTTTCTTGCTGTTCTGTTAAATCTTTCTATATAGGCATTTTGTGTCGGTTTGCCTGGTTGTATGTACATTAGCTCAATATCCATTGCTTGTGCCCATTCTCTGAGTGCATGGGATATATATTCTGGTCAGTTGTCACAGGGGGTTTTATAATATTACAATTTTATTCATACTGATTCTTGATAAATTTTTTCATGAGCTTCTACAATAGCTTCTATTGAATACTTTAAATTAATCTCTTCAAAAAGTTTCTTACCTTTTAATGTAGCATTTTCTCTATCTTCTAAAACTTCAATCATTTTATTTTTAAAGCCATCCAATTCAACCAAATAAGCATTTTCACCATTTAACAAAGATGGAACACTCCCAACAGGAGTTGAAACAACTGGCAAACTACTAGCTCCTGCTTCAAGTATTACTATTGGTAAACCTTCCCACAAAGATGGCATAAGTAAACAATGAGATTGACCTAGAAGTTGTGGTATATCATTTCTAAGCCCCAATAGTTTTACATAATTTTCAAGATTGTACTTTTGTATTAGATTTTCAAGTTCTTCTTTTAAATATCCATTTCCGACTATTTGTATTTCAAAATCATATTTATTTTTTAATTCATTTGCTATTTCTATTAAAAATATATGATTCTTAACAGTTTCAAGTCTACCAACTGCTATAAATGTAAACTTTTTATTTTTTTCAAGATTTAAACTATATTTATCTACTTTAATTCCATTTGGAATTATTTTATAATTTTTTTTATAAAAAAACTTCAGTATATCTTTTGAAAATACTATATCTAGATTTCTAAATACTTTCAAACTCCATATAATCATCTCTCGTACTTTTGAACCAATATTAAGATTATGAGATGTATAGACTATTTTAATAGATGGATTTAATACTTTGATAATCGAAGCTACTATAATAGAGTGTGTCATATGTGCATGAATGATTTGAATATTATTAGTTTTTATAAACTTATTAACAGCTCTGATAATGTCTATCAAATCTGTTAAAGAATTTGATTTTTTTAACATAGTAGTATTTATACCACTCAATAAAAATTCTTCTAAAAGTTCTTCTCTTTTTGACATAGCCACTACAAATGTATTAAATTTATCTTTTGATGTATACTTAGCTAAGTCAAGTACAACTTTTTCTGCTCCACCCATTCCAAGACCTGTAACAAGTTGTAATACATTAATTTTTTGCATATAAAGTTTTCTCCATTATTTGAGTAATGTGTCTTGCCACATTGTCCCAAGTATAATTCTTTGCAAGTAAAACATTAGTTTCAAACATCTTTACTCTTAAATTTACATCATCTTTTATAAGATTTATTCTTTTAACATATCTCTTTTTATCAAAATCATCTAGGATAAATCCATTCTCATTTTCTTTTACAATATTACCTAGTCCACCAGCATTTGAACTAATAATAGGTAACCCGCAAGCCATAGCTTCAAGTGACGATGTAGGTGTCCCCTCAGCAAAGGATGTAAGCAGATAACAATCACTTTGTTGATAATATTCTCTTACTTCTACAGCACTTTTAAATCCTACTAGCTCTACATTTGAAATGCTATTTGACTTAATAATACTTTCCAAAATTATTCTATGTGTTCCCTCACCAACTATGACAAATTTACATGCAGGTAATTCTTGTGCAATCTCTAAAACTAACTCAATATTTTTTTTAGGAAAAAGATTTGCAACCGTTACAATAGTAAACCTCTCATTTTCATATTGCTTCGCAAACTTTTCAAAAAATATCTCATTAATCCCACTAGGTTGCACAATCACTTTTTTACTACTTAACTTTTCTAATTCATTTGCTGTGTCATAACCAGTAGAAAATATCAAATCTACATCTTGAACTAACTTTGGCAAAAGTTTTTGATGTGTGTACTTTTGAGTTAATTGGCCATGCAAGGACAGAACTACAATTTTAGCATTTGTTAGTTTTTTTAAAATTTTCACAAAAAGTAAAGAACTCCAATCTCCGTGAATGTGAATAATATCAAATTGTTGTTTTTTAAATAATAATTTTAATGTAATTAAAAAATAAAATATAAACATTCCAATAAATTGAGGTCTAAATCTATGAAGTTTTAATTTACAGACTTTTTCATCATTTTTTGAAATAGATTCCCCATCATTGAAAAACACTTTGATAATGTGATTATTTTTTAACTGTATTTTTGAAAGATGAGAAATATGATTTTCCATGCCACCTTTTAAAGGTGGAAGTTTTGTGTAGTTTCTAAGTATTTTCATATTTCATACTTTTTATCTCATTTCTATATTGTTCAAATACTTTATTCCATTCATATTTTTCTAGTACATCTTTATAGCCTTGCTGAGCGATATTTTCTCTAAGATTATCATCTTTAATAACTCTAGCAATTGCATCTATAAATTCATCTTTTGATTTTGCGTTAATGACAATTGAATTTTTATTATTTTTCAATACACCCAATATAGAACCAACATTTGTTGAAATAATTGGCATCTGTAAAGCCATAGCCTCTACAATGGTTCTTGGCATCCCTTCACTAACTGATGATTGTATGTAAATATCTGAACTAATAAGCAAGTCTATCATTTCATCTTGTTGTATCCAATCTATAAGTTTAACTTTTGAACTTATATTATTTTCTTTTAAATATTTATCGTATTCATTTTTTTGCGGACCACCACCAATTAATGTAAGGCTGAAATCAATATTTGATTCATTCAAGGTTATAATTAAATTTAAATAATCTTTTTCCCAAACAAATCTACCTACTGAAATTAATTTTACAGGAGTAGAGATAGTAAAGTTTATTTTTTGCTTATTAAATATAGCTAAATTCACTCTATTTGGAATAACAACTACATTTTTATTAATACCGAATTTATTTAATTTCATAGACATTTGATCGTTTAATGAACGAATTTTATTAGCTTTATTGAAAGTATTTTTTATTAATTTAGCTATCAAACCATCTTTTTCTAAAAATTTAAAATATTCTTCACCATGTATCTCTACCATGAAAGGTATCTTAAAAAATTTACTTGCTATTGTTGCAGTAAATCCTCCAACTATTGGACACTGACTAAGGAGATGAGTTATCTTATACTTTTTAATTATCCAAAACATCCAAAAAGAAGTAAAGAAAAATATTTTAGATTTTTGAGTAATTCTTGGAACTAAATGCAGATGTATATTTGCTTCATTTGAATAACTATATTTATTTGTTTCACTTCTTGCAAGTATATGATATTCATCAAACCCTTTTGCTAATTCTTTCCATATATTTTTTGTATGATGATTTTTTTCATTAAGTGGTGGGTAAGTATTTGCACTTATATGTAGGAGCTTAGTCATTTTTAAAAAGCTCTCTTATATACATTTTAGCAACATTTTGAGTTGAAAACTTTTTAACAAAATTTTGATTTTCTAAGCCTAACTCTTTTTGTGTAGTTTCATCTTCTATCAATTCTTTTAATTTAGCTGAAAAACCATCTCTATCTTGAATATCAACCATAAACCTTGTTTGTATCTCTCCTACTATGTCAACTGTTCCACCTGCATTAGTAGTTACGGTTGGTAATCCTGATGCCATTGCTTCTATTAGTACTCTTGGAAATCCTTCCGTATATGTAGGGTTTATAAAAATATCAGAAACCTGGTAAAATTTTTGAATATCATTATTTTGTTTTTGACCCAAAACAAAAATTTTATTTTCTAAATTTTCTGTTTTAATAAGTTCTATTAACTCCTCTTCTTCACTTCCACCACCGATAATATAACAAATATATTGATTATTATTCTGCAATATATTCTTTAAAACATATGGCATATAAAAAAGGCTTTTTCTTACAGGAGATAACCTATGGACAAATAATATTATTTTTTTATTTTTTTCTATCCCTAACTCATTTTTTAAAATACTTTTTTCTTTATCATCAATTGATGAAAATCTATCTAAGTCAATATCATTATATAAGCATATTAGCTTATTTTTTTTCACACCTACTACTTGTTCATAATATTCAAGCATAGATTCTGGGCCTGTTACAAAATAATTAACATACCTTTTTACAATATTAAAAGGTAATTCTGATTTGATATATCGTTTCATATTAAATCTTTTTTTTGCATCTAATCTATGCCCTGTGCCACTTTGCCAGTAATACACACTTCCACCGAAAATTTTAGAGATGAGTATCGCTGGTATAGCTCCATTTTGTGATATACGTACAAAAACTTTTTTAAACCCCGATTTATTTAACCTTCTAAGCATTCCTAATAACTCAAAAAACCTTCCTAATCCGCTTTTTTTTTGTAGCATTACACTAATATTTTTTGAATTAAATCGCGGTACATCTATCGGCTTTTCAATAATTAATACTATCCGAACCTCTTCTTTTGATATCTCCTCTAGCAAGTTTATTATATGATGAAAGTGACTAGATTCACTTTCGGAGTATTGATTCAATATGTAAATTAATTTTCGCCTTACTTATCATCTCAAGTCTAGCGCCTTCATATCCTAAAAAAATTACTTTATTTACACCTAAGATATCACAAGACTCTTGCGCATGTTTTCTTTTTTTAGAGCGGAATACCTCATTAGAATAGTCCTCCATGTACCCATCACTTACGAAAATGACGGTAATATTGTCTCCATTTTTATAATGCTTATAAATTGACCCCCCACATCCTAATACTTCATCATCAGGATGTGCTGCCAACACTAATATATTCATGAATACATACCCCCAAACACTCCAAATTCTCTACCATAAGCACAATAATAATCCTCTTTTGTTAGATTAACATCTAAATTAGGTATCCATTTATTATCACTAACCAATGCATACAATGCTTTCGGCTTAAAATTTAATTTTTTTTTATAGCCAAAACTACCTCTCATCGCATCTAAATTTTTTATATTGTACTTATTGGCAATAATTTTTGAATTTTCTAAAATATCAAAATAAATTAACATTGAGATATTTTCATCATCTTTATCGAAGGTTCCGCCGAAAACATAAATCATCTCATTGTCATTATATGCCAATATATAAATGCCTACATATTGGCCATTTCTCTTCACTATTTTAATAAAAAGATTTTCATCAGCATTTAAGCAATCTATTAGCTCACTAAACAACCTATTTTTACCCTTCCAACCAGATGTCAACCCCCTATATGTAAAATATTCAATATGCAGGGTTAAAAATAATTGAATATTGTCTTTAAAAGTATTAAAATCAAGATTTTCAAATGTATATTTATTTTTATTTTTTAAAATCCTATTAATTTTGTATCTTTTCTTCTTGGAAATAATATTTAAAAATTTATCAATATTAAAATTATTTATATTCTCAAAAATCCACGTTGGAGAATATGGCACATCAAATTTCTTATATTTCAAATAATCGTAATAGTCATTAGTTATTGACAATAACTTAAAATCTAAATTATTTATTTTTAAATATTCTATGGTTTTATTTAATAATTTCTTATTTTTTGGTATTAAATTATATTCATTATAATGAACTCCACCGTAAAAAGTAACCATGCTATCTTTAACTACAAGTGGAATAACATCCTCCCCATCTACAAAAAATAGATACTCTTCAGGATTGTAAAAATCATTAAGCGTCTTTTTATACTTAAAATTGTTCAAAATAGAATAATTATTATTTATTATAAGTTTTTCACACTCATTTTTTTTATTTACTATCATTACAATTTCTCTATTAATATATCATCCCTTATATATCCGAATGGCATCTTGGATGATTGTGGCAATAGGTAAGCGTTAAAACCCCCTTTGGCTCTAACATAATTCAATATTCTACTTACCAGTTTATCGTCAAAAAAACTTAGATCAATAGAAGGGTAATTTTCTGTAATATGGCAAATGGCTTTATCTTTACTCCATTCACTATTAAAAATCTTACCAAAGCTAGAATTATTAAACCTATCTCTTTTATCCATATTTGGAATATCCCCTATCAAACAAAGACCTCCCTCATCTAATATGTGTAAGATAGAGTCTATAACATCTAATATGTTTTCTTTATCGATATAATGAAGAACTGAATATAAAATTATTGCATCAAATTTTCTTTCTTTTTTTAAATTTATTTTTTGAAACTTACCTTCTATAAATTTAATATTTGATTTAATTTTTATACTATTTTTTATTTGATTTAATACTTGTGTCGAGTCATTCAGCACAAGTTTCTTATTTTTATTTTGTGCATAGTCTATAAGTTGATATACTACAGCTCCACAACCGCAACCAATATCTAATATATTGTTTTTAGTATCGAGATTTATCTTATATTTAATATCATTGAATATATTTTTTTCTTTATTTTTCATAACTCCATACCTTCCAACTTTTTCAGTATGGCTTATATCCATATCTGATAAAGTTGCAAAATAATCAAACATATCAATCTTGTCATTCATAAAATTTCCCCATAAGCACGGCCCCAGCTATTTGTAGGGTATTGTTTTTTTTCACTTAATTTTTGCCTCATTATTTCTGTGATATTTTTATCCAACTATAGTTTTTTATTCACTTACTATATAAAGTCAAGGAGTGTTAATGTTATCCTGCCAAATGCGAATATAATTATTAGCTATATTTTTAATTGTATATAATTCTGATTTTTTTAGGGCGCTTAACCCTAATTGTTTTCTTAAATTCTTATCTTTGAGTAATCTTACAATTCCTTTTTTTACTTCATCTATATTTGGTGCCACTAACAAACCCTCAACTTCATTAGTAATTATTTTTTTTGTACATATTAAATTCGTAGTAACTACAGGCAATCCACTTGCCATGGCTTCTATATAAACCCTCCCAAATCCTTGATATCTAGCAGGTACACAAAATATGTCAGATGATTTAAAATAATTTGGTAATTCCTTAGATGGTATTTGACCTACATATTTGATTTGATTTGGATATTTAGATATTTTTATTTTATTATTTAAATAATTTTCAAAATCTCCAGCACCACCCATAAATACATTTAATTTTATATCTTCATCTATAAGTTGAGTAACTGCATCTATAAATATATCTGCACCCTTTCTTGACGATAATCTTGATGCATATATAGCTATCGGGTAATTATTTGGGAATATATCTCTATACGATTTAGTTTGGGTTGCAAATCTTTCTACATTTACAGAGTTTGGTGTTAGTTCATATTTTTGCTTCCAATTTATACCATGTGGTATTGATTGTTCTTCAGCCACCCAATCACAACAACTTATTATTTTAGTAGCTCTTAAATGTATATATTTATCTATTAAATGCCCTATTGTTTTTTTTATGAATGGTGTTTCATTTGTCTGAATTCTACCATCTCCACAAAGCCAATGAAAAAATGGCTTATTATAAACTAAACTCAATGTCCCCGCTGTAATACCTAGGGGGCTTAAAATATGTGAGTATAATAAATCTATACTATTTTCTTTTAATATTTTTTTTCCCACTTGATACATGTCTTTTATAAGTAAATATTTTTTTATCCCATTAAACTTTTTAACTGGATAAATTTTTATATTTTGATGATTATCTTCATCACTAAAAAAATCATCTCTACAAACTATATGTAAAGTGTGTCCATGATTGGAAATTTCTATAAACATCTCGGTTAATGGTCCATAAAGATTACTTTGTTGTAGTCCATAGCCATTTGAAAAGATTAGTATATTCATATTATTTTTGATACTCCATAAAATATGTAATAACAAAAGCCTTATTTATCTTTTTTGTATGATTAAAATAATTAAGAGTTTTATCTAAAGCAGTAAAGAATAATCCAAATATTATATTTATAAACTTACCTACAATAGAAAGTTTTCCATTAGAATATATCCATGATAAGGTTTGATGTGCAACCTTACCTGCTCCATGTAATGTGTTTTGATTTAGTTTTTTAAATCCAACTTCATTATGTAATCGGTCAAGTGTAGTGTCTGTATATCTATAAAAATCATAAGGATCAGCATGTTTATTTAACAAAAATGGAACACTCATATAAAATTTTCCATTAGGTTTTAATACTCTATAAACTTCATTTATAACATTTTTATGATTATAAATATGTTCCAAAACATTAAAACAAAATATAATTTCTACACTATTATCTTCAAATGGTAATTTTTCCATTTCTAAATTACATTTAAAATCACAATTATCTGAAATATCAACCGTAATTACTTGATTGTCTTTATTATCTATAAATCTCATATAAGTACTTTTCAGTTGGCCCCCCCTATATCTACAATCTGTTTATTACTCAAATTAAGATTTCTGACATTGTTATCCATGAATATTCTATTGAATGCTTTTCTTTGATATAGATTCTTTATTAAATCAACCATTGTTTTGCCTTTCTATAAAAATATTTCATTCTACTTCCTTTAAATTTTAAATTATACTGTGAGGTATAAATCATATTTTTAATATCACCATAATTTCTTTTTATCATATATTTTAAACTATAAAAATTATTATGTCCTTTTATCACTTTTTTATTAGTACCCAATAAAACAATTTTTGTATCATTTTTGTCCCCCCATCCTATAGATGAGTAGTATTTATTTATTAAAGTTATCTTTTTATTATTATCTTTATACTCTACTATAAACCCCGCATCTAAATATACTCGATTTTGTGCATTGTAGTGACTTAGCTCTTGTTTACCCTCAAAATCTAAAGAACGAACATACCAAATAAAATCGCTATTGTCTATAAAACTACAAAGTAAATTTGGTTTATTTTCATAGTTACTGTTCATACCATTTTTATCTATATGCTTTAGATATATCTCTTGGATTTTATCTAAAATATCATTTGAACCATATTTATAATATTGATTTACAAACCTTGATACAAAGATATCATGAGATAAAGATTCTACTTCATATGAAGCTTGGAAAAATAATTTCTTTGTTTCTAAATCTAGTATCTTTTTACCTTGATTATCTATGCAATCATACATCAAAGTTAGAGAATTTTTAATATTTTGTTGATATTTATCCTGTAAATTAACACTTTGAACTGCGAAACAAAGATAAGCAATAAGCCTAGAGTAATAATAAACACTAAAATAAGTACTAGGATCTTTATCATCTTTTGTAGCCACATAACCAAATGAAAAATCATCATTTTGTTCAGAAAAAGTTTTTTCTAAAACTGTTTCAATATGTAGCTTATCTTTTTCTCTATTTTGCAGTTTAAAAAAAGAAACAATGCCTGTTAGTCCCCATAACCTTTGGTTTAGTACGGTTTTATTTAAACTTGTATCTGCTAAGTATCCATCAATATGTAAAGCTAGTTTATCTATCCAAATATCTTTTTCTTCTATTAATATATTATTCTTATCGCAATAAATTAAAAATGAACTAATCATATCTGTACACATACCTGCATCCATCACACTATTGGATTGATTTGCTCCTTCATGGTTACCTGGTAAAAATATCAATCCACCATGTATAGGATCAGGCTGTAACTTCGACATAGTTGTTTTAGCCATACTATATGCCAACTGAAAATATTTATCTTCTTTTGTCTGTTCAAATTGACATAAAAATATACCTATACTATAAGCATTTCTTCCTGTATGTTTTGTATCACAAAATTCACAGTGAATATCATTATCTATAATTTTATTTTCAAAAAAATTGGCAACTTGTCGTATTTTTTCAATATTATCCACCTATACTCTTTCACCTATTTTTTTAGCAGGTATTCCAGCATATATCACATTTTGCTTACAATCTTTAGTTACAACGCTACCATAAGCTATAGCACAATTATCTTCTACAGTTACTCCACCCATAATAGCCACTCTACTATACAACATAACATTATTACCAATGATTGTTTCTTGAAACACTTCTTCTGATTTATTTACTAAAATATCATTTTTACTAATATCGTGATAATGTGAGAATATATCATTTTCTCTACCTATATGTGAATTTTCCCCTATTCTTACCTTACCACTAGCATCTATTTTTGTATATCCTAATATTTGTGTATTTTTTCCAACTTCTAAATTACCACCAATGACACAGTTTTCTTTTATAGTTACATTTTCACCTAAAATTAAATGTGAATTTCTACTTATTTTTATATTTGTATATATTCTTACATTTGTATTTATTGTCATATTTGGTAATAAATTTAATGCCTTGGCTCTTAACTTAGTAATGTTTTTAAACCAAATATTCAACATATAAATATCTGGTAACTTTGATAAAATAACATAAATCAAATAAATTAATTTATTTTTCATTTAGCCTCCATAAAAAATTTTATATTTTCAGCTCTTTTATCCCATGTATATTCTTGTACGTCTTCAAATGCTTGATTGACTATACTGGTACAATCATTTACTAAAGTAAAATTTATTTTTTCCGCTAAATCTTTTGGATTATCGGGTTGAAACAAGATAGCATTTTTTTTATCTTCAAGCACCTCACAAAGAGATGGTAGATCGGATGCAATTATTGGTCTTTTTGCTGCCATATACTCAAAAAGCTTAATAGGCGAAGTATAAAAACTCATTTTATTTTTCGCTGAATTTGGCAACAATAAAATATCTGCTTTTTGCACATATTTTATCGTATCTTTTTTTGGAATGTATCCTGTTAATTCAACATTTGTTAAGCCTGTTACTTCAATATAATGCTTAAAATTACCGAATACTTCATTCGAGCCACCAACTATAATTAGTTCTACTTTTTTATCAATAAATTTTAAACAATCAATTAAAACATAAACACCCTTCCAGGCAAATAAATTTCCAGTATAGACTAAAGTATATACATCTTTTTGAGAATACTTATACTCCCCTATACCACTATATTCATCAAAATTTACCCCATCATGTGCTACTATAATATTTCGTATATTTTCTTTTTTATGCAGCTCTTTTAAATAATTATTTATTACAATCAACCCATCTATCTTTTTAAAATTTGGCGCAAGATGTTTAGAAAACTTATGAGCTTCATAAAATACTTTATTTTTTATAATCCCAAGTTGCTTACCAAGAAGCAAAACTTTTAATACATACCAGTCTCTTGTAAATACGGTACAACCCTTGTCATAATTTTTAAGTTTAAACAATACAGAAGTAGCAAATGTAATAGCTCCAAGGGCTGACCATACTCTTTGATTCAAGTTGTGAATCCACCAATAATCAATAGTTAATAATTTTTTTATCTCAAATGTTTTCTCTATTCCATAAAAGCCATAAGGATCATCTTCATAAGGTTTCATCTCTTTAGTATTGATACCATTTGGAACCCACATTTCCATATCTTCATAGACTTTAGAAAAACTGTTACACATCTGCATAGATTGATAAGTATTTGCCTTTTCTGAAGGCAATCTTGTGTTTGTTATGTATATTAGTTTATTTTTCATTACTATAGCTTCTATTTTTCATTCCATATGAAAAAGCAAGAATGATAAAAAAGAATGATAAAAACCCTGATCCAATGTAAAAAAAAGTATTAAACAAAGCACTTCCATATATCATTAAACTGTAAATCTTAAACTCTTTACTTGAATTATACATAATGAAAAATATAAGCATAAAATATATAGTTCCAAATAATCCATAGCCAATCAGCATTGAAAAATAATCATTGTGTATCCTCATTTCAGTTCCACTAGAGATATATTTTTCTAAATTTTCATAATTTTTAGAAATTAATAAATGATAGTTATTGCCTAGTCCAAATAATAATTCTTTTGTATTAAATGATTTTATTGTATAAAAGGCATTTTGAGCCATATAAACTCTTTGTAAATTAGCAGTAGTCTCAATTGAATGATTAAATAATTTATTGGTTTTATCTTGCATTTCAACTGATGAAAAGAATGCTATAAAGATTCCAATTAAAACAATCATAAAAAGTTTAATGTTCTTAAAAAATGATTTAATTTTAAACATTAAATAAAAAATAAAAAATAATAATACGCCTTTTATAAACATGTAGAGAAGCATAAAAATGAAGAAAAATAATAATAATGAATAATAGTTTTTTTTATTTCTCTCAATTATATAAATAACTAAAAATATAATATTTAAACTTAGATAATATGGATTAATATTAAAATTATTAGATAATAAGTAAAATAAGCATACTAAAAAAGTGTTCAGTATTATAAATTTTATTGGAAAAATATTGTATCTTTTTATATAGTTAATAAATACTATAACTATCATGTAATACTCAACAAATCTAAATAGAAAAGATAATTCTAATAAAAAAATATTTGGAATAAATATTAGTAAAAACAATAAACTAATATTTTTATAAAAAACTATTTTTTTGTAAAATACAAATAAAAAACTAAAAATAAAAAAGATATCTATAACTCTGATAATTGAAAAAACATGAGCTTCTGATAAATTTAAAATTGAAAAAGTTATAAATATATATACAAATAAAGTATAAATAATTTTAATAGGATAAAATCTTATTTCATAGTTTAATAAATTAAAAAAAGATCTAATTAATGTAAAAATTATATAGCCTTTCTTTAAAAGTAACTGAGCTAAATATTCTCCATCTTGACCTGTAATACCTGTGATTATTGATTTTTTCATAATTTATTCTTTTAATCTAAACTTTCTTGGTAAATATTTTTCAACTCTTTCTATTCTCAATTTTTTTAATATATAAATATCATTATCATCCAATTTTAATGTAATATAGAATAGTATTACAAAAGTCAACATTGAAATTATCGAAGACATAATTTCATTACTAGCTATATATCCTAATAAAACACTGCCAAATAAAGAGACTAATACTTTAAGCATATATACCATAGGAAAAGATACATATTTATATTTTAATTGTATGTATACAAAAGAAGAGCCGCTATATATAATATAATTTAACAAAAGTCCTACATATATTCCATTTAGTCCATACAAAGGAACTAGATACCAAAATGACAAATTTATTAGAACCATCGCTGATAGGGATGAATAATAAGTTAACTTATAATGTTCATTAATTTGAATCATCCAATTTGCAACACCTAATATTGAACTCAGTATTGTTATAAATAGTAAAGTCAGAAAATCATTATCAATTTTCATTTGATATATAAAATTTATTATATACTCGCTACTGTGATATAATCCAATAAAAAAGAATAAAAATATAAAAAGATAATATTTAACAACTGATTGATAAATAATATTCATTAATTTTTGATCTTTATTTTTGAATGCATTTGAAAATAATACACCAGTAACTTTACCTACGGGTATACCTATAATTATAGTTATAGATGATATTATTTTTAAAAATATTGCAATATATACAAGCTCCTCTTTCAAGTCAAATTTATTTAAAACTATTGCTATGAATGGTAAAGTAGAAAAATATACAAAAAACCTTACAAATGAAGTAGATAAAAAGTGTTTTAAATATTTTTTTAATAATGAATTTTGTAATCCTATAGAATAGACTAAATTTATATTTTTAATATACTTAATTGAACCATTTAATAAAACTAATGATGCAATAAAATTAATTATTATTATTAACGATAGTATTTCCTGAGTACTATAGATTTGATTCCAAGATACAAACAATAGCCAACTAGGAGCTAAAATAGCATTTATAAATGAAGAAATCAATGTATAACGATTATCCAATTCAGCAATTAAAACGGATGAACATAATACACTAATTATTATAGATATAAAAATCAGACTTATTTGCCAAAATTCAAATAAGTTGATAAAGTCTTCTCCAAATATTATCTCTAATAATTTTGGATATATTATTACGCCAATAGTAATAAAAAATATAATGATCAACTGAATAATAATCGTTATAAATAAAATACTATCCCTAGAAATAGCATCATCATACTCTATCCATAACTTTGTAATAGTTTGAATAAATCCAAGACTCAAAACTATACCTATAGTTCCAATTAAAGCTTGTAGTAGTACATAATCAGCATAAAATTCTACTCCTAAATTTCGTATAACGAAAACTGAAGCTAATAAACCAAAGAGCATAAGTAAAGGTTGAAAAATAATATTAAATTTAATAAATTTAATTGATCGTGTAGTAAGATTCACTTAACCTTTTATCATCCCAAAGCCTCTGACAACTTTTTAAAATTTATTATATAGAACATCCTAAGAAGACCTCTTCTTAGGGTTCAATTTTATACTTTCTTAATACACGTTCATTGGTTTTTTATAATCTAGTGTTTGATGGAATCTTCTGCGGTTGTAAAACTCGATATAGTCATTCACATCAGTAGTTAACTCACTAATGGTTTGGTATGCATTCAAATAGATTCTCTCAACTTTGGCGCTGCGCCAGAAGCGCTTAATGCAGATGTTATCAGTTGCCCTGCCTTTACCATCCATTGATATAGTAATGCCTAATTTTTTAAGCCTTTGAGTGTGCACTTCGCTGGTGTATTGACTACCCTGATCGGTATTAAATATTTCTGGGTGCGGATACTTTTCTAAAGCCTCATTAAGCACTCCCATGACCAGTTGAGTATCCATGGTGTTTGATATTTTGTACCATGGCACAGCCTCTTGACGGTAGCGTGCTTACCGTGTTTAAACTGACTTTGTGTCGATCTTCAAGCGGTTGCTGGTACGCACCTTCTTCTCGCCATGGATGGGTATTTGCTAGCCACTCCTTCTCTACGGTTACTTTACCCACCAGAGCTGTTAAGCGCTTATTCTGCTCTTTTGTTCCATATATTCTTTAACTGCTTTAGAAGACTCCATAGCTATCTCTGCATTAGCAAGAAAGGTCTTCTTCCAATTTACTAGATTCTGTGGCAGGATGTTATGTTTGCTGGCGATCTCTGCCAAAGTTTGTTCATTTTGCAATAGCTCAAGCGCTAATTTTGTTAAAAATGCTGAACTGTAATTTGTTCGTTTTTTACTCCGAATTGTTGGGTTAAGTTTAACTCGTTCGAAATAAGAAATTTTATTTTGTTGTCTTAAATTGTTAGGGTTTTATACCTATTAAAATTAGTCCATTACCTGCTATTGGTATGGCAGGTATTTTAATACCATATTTTTGTATAAATGGTTTTGTGCCACTGTATGTCAATACGTTAGAAAAACAATATTTCTCTAACTCTTTTTTTCCATTAAATATATCATAGTATTTTATATGAGTCCTATCTCTATCTGCATACCATGTTTTTCTAAATAATGGTAATATTAATCTCATTATATCTAACCTATTTGGACTTTTTAATAAAATTAGTCCATCTTCTTTTAATATTCTAAAAGATTCTGACAAATAATTCTCTAAGTCACTTAAGTGTTCAATAACTTCATGAGATACTATCAAGTCTATACTATTGTCATCAAAGGGGAAAATGTCTTTTTCTAGATTGCATTTCTTAAACACTATATTATTATATTTTTGCTTAGCTTGTTTTAATGGTATGTCAAATCCATCCAATCCATAAACATCTGAATCTGGATATCTTTTTTTTAAATAATCGCACATAGTTCCAGAACCACATCCTAAATCAACTATTATCTTTGGATTAATATTTATTTTGATATAAGATAAAAATTTATCATATTTATTAGTCATGGATTCTACTGATTGTTGCCCAATATCATCATAATAACTTTTATCATATTCTTTTTTAATCATAAAAAATCCTTGTATTGTATATTTTTTATGGTAAAGTTTTCACAAGTTTTACTCATATTATCTATTAATATTTGTTTCCTTTCTACTGTCAAATTAAAAGCTATTCTAATTTTCTTAACTGCATCCGTAATATTTCCATTTTCAAATAATAAAGCATTTTTATCATTTTCTAAAAATTCATTGAGTGCTGGTACATCACTTGCCACTACTAAAGCTCCATTGTATCCAGCTTCTATTGCTGATAAACCAAAGCCCTCATATCTTGATGGCATAAGATAAATATCAGTATGCTTGTAAAGAAAATTTCTCTCTTCATTTGATATTTTAAATAAAAACTTTATCTTTTCATTCATATTTAAATTAGTTATTTCATCATTAATTCTTTTTATTTCTTGTTTATTATTCGTACCACTTGCTAAAATAAATACTACATCATCTCTTTCTTCTGAGATATGCTTAGCTACCTCTAAAAATATATCATAACCTTTTCTTTTCTTTAACTGCCCTATTAAAAATACTACTTTTTTATTTTTAATAAAATCATACTTATTATCTACATCTTGATAGTTATCCTGGATTTTTACTGATTCTAAGTCGAGATAGCAAGGCATGTATTTAACATCTGGTTTTATTATCTTTAATCTACCTATATAATCAAAATTATGTTTTGAATAAAATATTATTTCATCAACGTTATACCACTTCCAATGTCTTAGATAATTATATACTTTATTTATAAAAGTATCATTTAAATGATGAAAAGTTATTCTATCATATATAATATTATCTATCTTTAATTTTTCTTCTAAAGGATTATCTCTATTATCAGTTAAATACTCATCGTGCAGGATGCCCCACTCACCTAAAATAGTTTTTATACCAAATAATTTTGCAAATAAGATAAGAAAGTGACTATTTGATCTAAAATGATGTACAAATATAACATCTGGTCTAGTTATTAATAATAAAAATAGACTCATAAATATACTCAATAATAAGCTAATAATTTTATTGCTAAAAAATAAAAAAGGCAATCTATATGTCAAGATACCATTATATTTTGAGATAACTTTTACACCTTTTGTAAAAGATGTTGCAAATACAACATTATATTTATTCTCACCATGTAGTTTCTTCCCAATTACATAATCTGTAAATAAATTAAATTGTGGTAAAAAACTATTTGGTGAAGCTACTAGTATTTTTTTCAACTCCCATACTCCAAAAAATCTTTTGGTAATTTCTCACCATTTAAAATATGTCTATAAATATCACCATATATTTTTCCCCATTTATCTATATCAAAATACATTTGAGCTCTTTCTTGTGATTTTTGTCCAAACTCAACCCTTAAATCTTTATTTATTATAAGTTGCTCTAGTTTTTGAGCCAATAGATCACTATCTGGCTTTATCACAAAACCATTTATTCCATCTTCGACATATTTATCACTATCTATTTCATCTGATATAACAGGCGCCAAGCCACTTGCCATAGCTTCAAGAGTTGCTAATGATGGAACAATAAGCTCTGAGATATTTACAGTTATATCACTTCTAGCATATAAACCATTCATAGTTTCACCATCAACTCTATTATCAATCCATTCTATATAAGATAATAAATCATTATTTTTAATATAGTTATCAACTTTAATTCCTAATTCTGAGTCTAATCTTTTAGGTCCAACGATAATAACTTTAAATACTAAATTTTTACTTTTTAAAATATTTACAGCGTCAAAAAATACTGCTGGTCTTTTATCTGGAATCAACCTATGGTTATAAAAAACCGTTGGCACATTAATATCTTTTTTTAATATAGTCACAAATCGATCAATATTTATAGTATTATAAAGTAAGTAATTATTTTTACCTACATAATTAGATACTTCTTGTAATGTTTTGTCATTATCTATATGAAATATGGAGTTTTTTAATACATTTATGACTCGTTGATTAAAGGTTTTTGTAGTATTTTTACTTTTATCTAATACATATCTCTCTCTACCATATAGATTTACAAGATACTTTTTATTAAATAATTTATTTAGTATATAAACTATATAACTCTCTCTTGATTGTGCCATCTTTGTATCAATTAAATCATACTTATTGATGCAAAGGTGTAGTAAAAATAGTAAGCTGTAAAAATTATTATTCTTAATGTTTTTTTTATTCAATAGTATAAAATTATTTAATTTACTCAGAGGATGTTGTATATATTCTTCATAATTAATATTTTTGGGAAATATTGAAATAGTTATATTTAGATTATTTTTCAATATACTGTATATCTGATCTAATAATTGGTTTTCCAATACATTCAAACTCCAAAATATTCTCATCTTTTAACATCCTCAAAAAAATCTTTTAATATATTTTCATCAATATCAGGATAAAGAGGGAATGAAAATGTTGATTTCATCAGTCTTTGTGTATTTGGTAATATCTCTTTGAAATATTGTGGTGCAAATTGTGATAAATCTTCAAATATAGTATCCCCTAGTGTAATCTCATACTTTTTACATAAACTTATAAACTTTTTTTCTTTTTCTTTATCTATTTTGATAATAAATCTATAATGTGATGACACTTTTTTTTCATCAGCTAAATTTAAAATTCGTATCCATGAAATTTTATTAAAGATTTCATGATAATAATTAAAAAGTCTTTTTCGTTCAACCAAAAAAGTGTCTAACTTTTGAAATTGTACTAAACCGACTACGGCATTTACATTTTGAATTTTATAGTTAAATCTAAGTTTATAATCTCTTTTTCCACCATAGTATCTCAAGTCTCTCATCTTGCCTGCTAGATTCTTATCATCTGTAAGTATCATGCCACCATCTATACTTGTAAACATTTTAGTAGCATAAAAAGAAAATATTGAAGCATACCCAAAAGAACCAACTTTTTTACCTTGATATTCTGCACCAATTGATTGTGCACAATCTTCTATTATAGGTATATTTAATTTTAGTAACTCCTCTATATCTGATGGTAAACCAAACATATGTGGCACTATGATAGCTTTTGTATTTTTATTTATTAATTTTTTCACATATTCAACATAAATATTAAAATCATTCTTATTTATATCACTTATTATTGGAGTAGCGCCAGTGTATTCTATCGCATGCATCACTCCTGGGCATACCGAAGCTGGTAATATAACTTCATCAGCATTTGTTATATTCATACTATGCAATAAAAGATGAAGCGCTGTAGTACCACTTGAAGATGCTATAGCATATTTTTTACCTACATATTTAGCAACTATATTTTCAAATTCTTCTATCTCTTTACCAACTGCAATATTGCCACTTTTATAAATTTCAATAATTTGTTCAAGTTCTTGATTGTTTAATGATGGTTTTGAATGTGGTATCATTATTTTTTATAACCCCAAAGTCTCTGACAACTTTTTAAAATTTATTATATAGAACATCCTAAGAAGACCTCTTCTTAGGGTTCAATTTTATACTTTCTTAATACACGTTCATTGGTTTTTTATAATCTAGTGTTTGATGGAATCTTCTGCGGTTGTAAAACTCGATATAGTCATTCACATCAGTAGTTAACTCACTAATGGTTTGGTATGCATTCAAATAGATTCTCTCAACTTTGGCGCTGCGCCAGAAGCGCTTAATGCAGATGTTATCAGTTGCCCTGCCTTTACCATCCATTGATATAGTAATGCCTAATTTTTTAAGCCTTTGAGTGTGCACTTCGCTGGTGTATTGACTACCCTGATCGGTATTAAATATTTCTGGGTGCGGATACTTTTCTAAAGTCTCATTAAGCACTCCCATGACCAGTTGAGTATCCATGGTGTTTGATATTTTGTACGATAGCACAGCTTTGCTGTGCCAATCAATGATGACTGCCATATAGACCATGCCACCAGTAATCTTGATATAGGTGATGTCAGTACTCCACACATGGTTAGCGTGGCTGATATTAAGCCCTCGTAACTTATAGCCATACTTCTTGTACTCTTTGATTGGTATGGTTGTGTTTACTTGTTTAACCGCTAGCACAGCTTGTAAGTCTAGTTCTTGATGGTAGCATGCTTACCATGTTTAAACTGACTTTGTATCCATCTTCAAGCAGTTGCTGGTGCACCTTCTTCTCGCCGTAGATGGGTATTTACTCAAACACTTTGATGATGTAATCCTCCCATTTCTAACGCTTGCTAAAAATAGAATCTCCGTTGTTTAAATAGCCTCAAGTAGCTTTCTTGGTGGAATCCCACCAATCGAACTATGAGGTCGTTCGTTATTATATACCCACAT
>Ga0233441_1001249_pt1 | contig 23583 bp, 21 predicted proteins | sample SI_123_September_4_FD_182781 | JGI IMG/M metagenome (GOLD analysis project Ga0233441, IMG submission 182781) | Seawater microbial communities from Saanich Inlet, British Columbia, Canada - SI_123_September2016_135_MG | ecosystem: Environmental > Aquatic > Marine > Inlet | place: Canada: British...
CCCTACCTAAAAGAGATGCTAAAATCTTAAAAACAGTATATGGAAACCAAGTCAATATATGTACAGCCTTCCATTTAAAACTATCATATTTATATTTCTTTAACAATACTCTTGCTTTATCTTTTTTTCCAAATTTCCATAGTTCTCTAGCATCATCCCAATCTATCGAACGTTGTATGACTCTAAATTCTTCCTTATAGTAATTTTCAGTAAAATTTGGGATAGTTTTTTTTAGATTTTCAAAAAAAATTTTTCTTTCTAATGAAAATAAATGAGACTTGCTCCACGTCCAACTAGTATCATGAATACGCCACTTCCCAAGAACCTGATCAACATACCCAAGCTCCCAAAAAAATGAAAGTCTGATAAACAAGTCATATTCCTCAATTACTTCAAAATGCGTATCAAACCAATAATCAAGAGAATTCAATGCTGATTTCCTTATCATTGCTGTTTCTAACGAAATAAAGTAATCAGTAATAAGGCTTCGGAAAACTGACCCTATAGGGGGTTTATTCTTTTTAAACAATTGTCTTCTATTACGTTTTTTATCAAAAAAAATAGTATCACTTATTACTATTCCAATATCCTTGTTATCAAATACAGGCACTTGCAATTCAAGTTTATTAGACATCCACACATCATCACAATCAAGGAATGCTATAAGGTCACCATTACTTTTATCTATTGCTCTATTTCTCGCCTCTCCTAATGGTGTAAATTCATCACTATAAAAATATTTAATTCTTTTGTCATGATATGAATTGACTATTTTCTGAGTATTATCATCAGAACAATTGTCCCAAAATATTATTTCAAAATTTTCATAAGTTTGTACCAATACTGATTCAAGAGCTTCTTTTAAAAAATCTTCCCCATTATGAGTATTCATTATTACAGATACAAACAATATATTCTCCCGATTTAGTCGATAATAGTTGTAACCACTCTAGATAAATAGTTTTTAACATTTAAATCGTTCATAAGTGGTAAATTAACCATATTTGGCCCTACTTCTTCTGAAACTGGACAGCTTGATTTGGTATAATTAAAACATTGCAATGGTTCTTTTGTTGCAATAATTGGCTTTAAGAACCACGTCCATGAAACATCAATAAATAAAGACAAGTCCTCCCTTACATTTTTTCCATTGTCTTGGCTCCAAACAATTCTATGCGGAATTATCTCCAGTTGTGAGTCAAAGTATGCAGATGGAAGAAATTTATAAATTTCTGTATCTATTGAAATACTAATAAATTTTTCCAACATGCCTGCTCTTTTTATCTTGCGGTCGTTCCAATTATCTAACTCAAACTGACCTAATTTTGCAAGGAAAGGAGGTAATTTGCTAGGATAAGGATACGATTTAGAGGGCTCTGTAGAAAAATCTTCATCAAGAAATGGGGTTGTTACTTCAGATTGGAAAAGCTTTTTAAAAAACAGCCGCAAATAATATAGGGTAAAAAACTTGGCGACATTTTTTTCATTGTAATATTTTAATTGAAATCTAAAATAATCAAATATTGCTTTCTGTTTATTATTTGGCAATTCTGCACTTTCATCAAATTCTTTGAGTTTTAATATTAACTTAACGTTCTTAGAATATATTAATCCACCGGTTATAGTATTTAAAGGCTTACTTCTATCAGTTGAGAAGAGCGCCGCATCTCCAAAATTTCCAACAGATTCACCATTTGACACTGAGTCAAGAGTTAATGCACAATCCTCTAATAAGAATATTTTTTTATTTTTTGCATATTTAACAATAGGGTCAATATTGCACGGAATGCCAAAAGAGTGTTGAGCAACAATCATTCTTGTTTTTTTAGATACCTTGCTTTTTATTAATTTAACGTCGGAACCAAATGTATTCTTATCAATATCCGCATAAACAGGAGTTGCTCCTATTCTTAGGATTGCATTAACCATAACTGAGCACGTTGCAGCAGGCAATAGAACTTCATCATTTATTCCAATACCGAGGAGCTTCATTAACGAATAGAAGCCCATTCTTCCTGAAGCATAACTAATCGCAGACCCACCACCCACTAACCTTGCAAATTGCTCTTCATACTGAAAAACGGTCTCATTACTCGGTGATCTATATGACTCTTTGATTAGTTTAATTTGCTCATTATTTAAATATGAGTGTCCGGCAATGAAACCATAAAAATCATATTTAAAGATATTACGAGACAATGTAATAAAAGATGTTATATTATTATAAATCTGCATTACACAATCTTTGATAGTTATACACCATTATATCTGCTGTAAATTTTTCCAACATTCTTTCTTTCCCGGCTACCCCCATACGTCTTCTAAGGTCTGGATTTGAAACCAAATTATCAAGTCTTTTTCCTAATAAAAATGAATTATTGGCAAGAACGACATATCCATTCAATTTATCTTTAACAACTTCCTTCATGCCACCAAAATCACTACACACTACAGGTATTGAATAAGACATAGCTTCAATAAGTGTCATGCCAAAACTTTCAAGTTCAATAGAAGGCAGCACTACCACATCAAACGTCATGTAATATTTTTCCATATCAGAAACAAACCCAACGAATTTCGTCCTCCATTGCTGCTTTTCCGATAATAAAAGTAGTTCGTCTTCATACTCACTATTTCCACTTCCAACAAGTATCAATTCACAAGGTTTTTTAATATATTCTAACGAGTTGATTAAAACATCTACACCTTTTCTTGGATGAAGTTCACCAACAAATGCAATCCTAACGATTCTTTCATCTTGGGTATTGTTTTTAAATTTTATTATATTATTTGGATATGAAATTCCATTGTAAATCACATTTGGCACATTCTTAAAGTTTGCACCAATCTTTAAACTATCAGCGCACGATTTAGATACAGTTATTATTTTAGTAGATATAGATTCAATTAATCTATTTCTGATAAATTCAAAGGGTTTAATAAAAAATGGTGGAGTCCAAGGTAAATTGTGTATAACTAAATACCTACAAGGAGTTTTCGATAGCCAGCTAGACCATATAATCCATCTATTTAACTCTCCACCTGGCCAGCCCCCATTATGACTTATTACAGAGTATATTGATCTATCTTTCAACCAACCTTTTAACCAAATAATTGCCACTATCATTTCTAACCAACGTAATGGTCTAATTAAGATTTTTATAAATAATAAAAGGTATATATTTCTGATATTTTTAGTCAGATTAAAATATCTCTCTGAAGGTAATATAAATGGCAATGACTCTAAAATAATGTGTGGATTATTATAAAAATTATCTTTAAAGGTTTCATAAGCCCAATGATTTTTATTCGTCAAAATAAATAATTGGTCATTTTCGTTCCATTTAGATGTGAGTTGGTTAATAACTGATACAACCCCGCTTGGAACTTTGTCAATTTCTTGGGTTACAAAGCAGAGATTCATACAATCTTGTTCATTTTAATTCTATGTAACTCATTTTTGAACCTGGTTGATAGCCACATTCATCATAAAGTGAAGGGTAATCTATTTTATTCTTAACCAGCTTGCGACATTCTTCAAGATCACCAGCAGCCCAATTGCCGTAATAATTTATACCATTTTTTACCCATGAAAGACTTTGAAGCTCTCTAAATGCATTATTAAAACACATATCAACAGTTGGTATTGGCGGCCATCCATCAACATATATTTGCTCTAGTGGATAATTATCATCAACAATTACATGTTTAATGCCTAATTGGTTTGCTTCAGTTATTCTTTGAACATGTGAAACATGATCATCAAAAAAGCACAATGTACTATCTGCTTGGAATTTAATTTTCTTAGTTTTCTCAAACCAATCATCCTCAATAAACCTTACTTTATTAGATCCTTTATATAATAATGGATCAAGATTTATATCATATGAAAATATATTTGTGTCTTTACTTGATGCATGATCAAAAATAAATGTAGTAAAACCCCGCCACACACCACTCTCTATTATTGTTGATGGCTTTAATATTTTGACTGAGATAAATAATTTCAAACCATTTAATACACCAACTCCACCCCCATCAATTTTAATTGGACTTTCTTTAATTAAATCAAAATACTCATTAATTAGATCAATCATCGAATTATTATCAAATTTTTCACTCATCGAAGTTAAAGGATAAAGCGCTTCTTTTATCCTTATTGCACGATAGTTATTTAATTGATTATTTGTATGAAATGAAAAAAATTCGGATGTGTGATCAATATCACTTCTATATCGAACAATCTTAACACCAATCTTATTTAAAAGAATATTTAGAATATTGGCTATATAAGATATAAAACTGTTCGTCGATGATTCAATATTTAAGCCATTAAATTTTGTAACATGTTTATGTCTTATTGCTTTCAAAGTTTTGATCTCCTGTAATTATTCTTTTTGCATCACTCCATCTACCTAAATCCTGAATGGAGTTATTAGACAATTTGTATATTTTATCTGCAATCTCAATCGTCGTATAACGGTGTGCAACAATTACTATTGTAATATCGGTATTTTTTCTAATTGAAGAAATACTATTTTTTATAATTTTTTCTGTATCGCTATCTAGTGCGCTGGTAGCTTCGTCCAATATCAATAAATCAGGATCTCTTAATAATGCTCTAACAATAGCTAGTCTTTGTCTTTGCCCTCCAGACAGACTATATCCAAGATCTCCAATTCTAACATCCAAACCATTCTTTTTGTTATTAACAAACTCCCACGCCCCAACCATTCTACAAACCAACTCAACCTTGTCACGACTAACATTATTCTTGACTCCCATTACAAGGTTATTATAAATGGTATCATTAAAAAGTATTGTTTCCTGAGGGACGTAAGATATTTTTTCCCTATATTGTTTAAGATTTATTTCGCTTATACTTTTATTATCAATCATAACACTGCCACTTGATGGTCTTCTCAATCCGATTAAAATGTCAACTAGAGTTGTCTTTCCAGAGCCAGATTCGCCAATAATAGCAATTATTTCTCCTTTTTTTATTGTTAAATTAATACGGTTTAAAACTTTCTCACTCTCATAATTAAAGGAAACATTATCAAAGCTAATATCTTTTATAATTCCGAAAAAAGTTGAGTTTCCGCCATGCTCGATACTTTTATTCGACTCAGATAGCATATTATCTACTCGCTGAATACTTGGTAATGCCGATTTAATATCATTAGACATTGTTAGTGCTGACTGAAGGGCCGGCAATAGGCGTATGAATGCCATAACAAAAGCACCTGTTAAAGCGGTAGTTAAGCCTACAGTATAGGCCATTAAAATAATACATGACAAGACAATAACTGCAAATGGCTGCACAAAGTGTGTAGGACTGTTTGAGAAAAATGCCATCCACAGCCAAGTTTGGCGTACTTTATCGCTAATTAAACTAAATTTTTTATTAACTTCTGGCTGCAAGTGCATTGCACTAATTTGTTTTTTTGCCTGAATTATTTCATGAGCTACATGAGTTGAATTTTCAAAATTTTGAGCATATTCTTTTCCATACACATATGTTTTTTTACCCACCCACTTAAGCACTGGAATTAATAACAAACTTAAAAAAATACTAACTAACGTTAACTCCCATGATATTACATACAAGAATACTAGAACCGCTACAACAGTCAAAGTCTGAACAACTATCTGACAAAACAAAAAATACACGTTACTTGTTCTATTAATATGCTCTCCAATTGTGCTTAATAATACCCCTTGCTTATGACTATGTATAAAATCAATTTTTGAAAATGTATAACCATTCATCAAATTAATTCTTAATTTATGTTGCAGTAATGACGCCTGCTTTACACTAATAAACCTAAGTAAAAAAGAGAAAATGGCTTTTACAATAAAAACAACGCAGATCATAATTAAGAGAACAGCGAGTGTTGGTTCAAAGCCAATATATAAAACAACATCAGACAAAAATAGCGCTATTGCACTATTAGCATTATCGCCATTCTGAAATATTTCTATTATAGGTATGAATAAAGATAGAGAAATTAAATCCAATAAATTGACAATAAGCATTATAAAGACCAACTTTACAAAGGACTTTTTATTAATTTTTTTACTAAAAAAATTGAATACTTCTTTTATATTCATCAAAAAAAATAAACTTCAGGTAATGAGATTTCTAATAAACTAGATAACTTACTATTATCTTGATTGAAGGATTCATGATAATTTAATAACAAAGCCTTCACCTTTTTCCTGTCGCTACATCCAGATGGAAAGAGTCTAAAAATTCTCTGAATACCTTTAATTTTATAAATCCGAAATAGATTTAAAATTGCAAAAACATGATTAGCAAATAAGCTTCTGCCAACGTTCACTTTGTCAGCTGTTCTTATGTCAAAACTTAAGTCAAATCTTTGAAAAAATGTGGAAAGTCCACCTTCAGATTCAAACATTTTTTCATACAGAACAACTGTAACATTATCCCTTCCAAAAAGCTCAATATAGTCTTTCACCATATACGAATAATGCATTTTTTCAAATATCTCTCCAAAAAGGGTTTCTTGCTCAAAAATCCAACAATTAATTGTCTTTGACCCCCCATGCAAAACATAATTACTATAAGCAGATAAGATGTAATCAACTTGGTTTCTAAGCACTATTAAAATTTTAACATCGCCGAAACATTCCTTAATTCTTAACATTAATTCCTTAGAAGATCGGCCAGAATATATATCTCCCGAAAGATTCTCATCGGAAATTGCAAGAATATTTGATTCAGCCCTTTCTGAATTAAGTTTATTTTCAATTTCCAGCAAAAAAGACTCAGAGTTAAATCTGTGCGAACTCTTCTTTATAAAATTGTCATAGAAATACATATCAAAATCTAGATTAACTACTTGCAATCCCAATATCTCTGGAAACACTTTTTTCTGCAAAAAGGTCGAGGCTGTTTTATGTATGCCAATATGGACGAAGTCTATCTTCATTTTAATAGTTCGGATTTTTGAACAATACTTCTATAATCAAATTCTAGTACTAATGTGTCGGAATTATTAAAATCATAAGTTGTGTATTTTTTACTACCATCAATATCATCATTAACACTTAATAAGTGTTGGTACGTAGAATCTGGATTATTGTATTTAATTTTCTTATTGGACTTTAATCCGATTTTCTCGTTAATCTTTTGAATAGAGTCAGATGGTGAGTTTGCCAATGTTTCATAATCAACTACAATGTTCACCATTCTCTCATTTGCATAGAATAAAAAATATCTATACTTTATCAGTGATAGAATGCTCCCAATAAAGTTGTTTTTTAGAATTCTAGCCTTTATGTAGGATTGCGCTGTGTCTTTATAGTTTCTTATAATGTAAATAAACTTTGCATTTGGAAATATCTTTAACAATTTAGGCATATAAGGCGTGACATTCGGTGTCTTACAACCCCAAACTGGAGGTGTGAAACCAATTGCTTCTAAGTATGTCATATACCAACAATCAATAATATTACCCAGTGTGTGCTCTTTAGAATTGAGGGCCCTTTCCAGAACAACGCTCCTTTTTACGTCTTTCCAGCGCCATATATCTTCTTGTGAATACAACACTGTTAATATGGCATCAACTCTGATACCCCATGGTTTTTTAATATTTTTTAGATATACGTAATACACTTCTTTCAGTGTATAGTTTTCCGGACTAAAGCATACTCCAGAATTTTCATGCAACAACCTAGCGAGCACAGTATTGCCAGATCTGCCACAGCCTACAATAAAAATCGGCGAAACATCACGCTTTGCAATTCTATACAAATATCTAGAGTAAAGAAGCTCCAATACTCTACATTTTGCAAACTGTATAGAGTATACGACCCGAGTTCTTATATATGTAAGAAAAAAAATAATTCTTATCCTGAGTTTATTCATCTTATTGCCTTTAACACCCTACCAACAATATAGTCAATGTCATTAAAAGATAGATCTGGATGCAATGGTAGCGTTAACAGCCTCTCATACAACTCTTCTGTAATAGGTAATTCGGTGTGACTTTTATACAGAGTATGTAAATGATTAGGGGTGTAATGAATGCCCGTTTCTACCCCATCTTTCAATAATCTATTACGCACTTTATCTCTATCAATGCCCTTATCAAGAACAGTGACATATATATGTGGGGCTACTCCCTCACTTAAAGAAACTATAGTTTTTATCCCTGTCACGCCGCGTAGCTTATCTTCATAACGAAACACCAGCTCTCTTCTTTTGTACACAATACAATCAATTTTCTTTAATTGCTCAATACCGATTGCCGCCATAATATTGCTCATATGATATCGCCACCCCTGCTCTATCACATTAAAACTCCAACTACGCTGTCTAGAAAATCTTTTTTCTGTATCATTTTCCACCCCAAGCAATCTAGCATCCTTAACTTTATTCAAAACCTCTTGGTTATCAGTAACTATGCAGCCACCCTCTCCAGAGGTAAGATTCTTAATTCCGTCAAAACTAAAACATGAGACATTTCCAAAGCTACCAACTTTTTTACCTTTATACGTAGTGCCAAATGCATGAGCAGCATCCTCAATGACCTTAAGGTGGTTTTCTTTAGCAAATGTATAAATTTCATCCAGATTGCCGACACCTCCAGCATAGTGCACAGGCATTATGGCCTTGGTATTTGAAGTTATCTTTGTTTTTGCATTATTCAAATCTATACAAAGAGTGGTTGGGTTTACTTCACACGCAATAGGCGTTGCACCTGTAGCTGAAATAGCCTGAAAACTTGCAACATATGTCAAAGACTGAACAAGAACCTCATCACCCAAGCCAACACCTGATGCTTGAAGCGCTAAATGTAACGCTGCAGTACCTGTAGAGACACATATGGCCGTCCTTCCAAAAAAAATTGACAGCCCTTCTTCAAATTGACGAACTTCATCGCCCATTCCAAGAAATTCACGGTCAAGAACCCCCATCACGGCCTGTTTTTCCGAATCATTCAGACAGGACTTTGAAAGACGAATTACTTTATTTGACTCTATCCCTGCCATGGAGCACTACCTCCTACCCACAACTCTTCTAAATGATCTCGATCCCTTTTAGTGTCCATACACTGCCAAAAGCCATCATGTTGATAAGCCATTAACTCACCCATTTGTGCCGCCTGCTCCAAAGGCTCCTTTTCCAATATAGAGTCATCACCCTCTATTAAATCAAAAAAATCGGGATTGACAACAAAATAACCACCATTAATCCACCCTTGAGTTGTTTGAGGTTTTTCTTTAAACGAAGTAACAACATCATTATTAATATCCAGCTCACCAAAACGCGCACTTGGATGAACAGCTGATACAGTCACCATCTTTCCATGGTTTTTGTGAAATTTAACCAACGCGTTAATATCAATATCTGCAACCCCATCTCCATAGGTTAGAAGAAAAGGCTCATCACCAATAAAATCTTGTATTCTTTTAACCCTTCCTCCAGTCATAGAGTTAAGCCCTGTATCCACTAGTGTCACTTTCCAATCAATTTTATCCTGTTGATGTGCAACGATCTTAGAGTTTGAAAGGTCTATGATAAAGTCAGAATTAAGTGTTTGATAATTAAGAAAATATTCCTTGATAACTTCTGCTTTATATCCTAAAGCAATATAAAAATCCTTATAACCAAACTTGGCATAAGTACTCATAATATGCCATAGAATGGGTTTACCCCCAACAGCAACCATTGGCTTTGGAATAGACTTTGTATACTCACTTAGTCTAGTACCGAACCCACCTGCTAAAATTACTACCTTCATCAACTCACACTCCATTCATATTGTATTTTTTCAATTTCTTTTCGATCCACCTCATCTATATTATGCTCAATATTAGCAATATTAAGCAGTATCGATTTATTCTCAGATAATCCTTGAAAACCCATCCAAACCATTGGTGGAACTGTTAACCTGCAATAATTGGACTTTGAAATAATAACTTCTTGAAATTTTGGTCTATTATCTCTATCATCAAATAAAACAAACTTTATTTTCCCCAGGGGGACGATTAAATTAAGTGTCATTTCTCTATGGCGCTTCCAAGCTTTAATAGCGCCACTATCAATTTGAGAAAAATATGCTTCGCCAAACCCTCCATATCCAATACTAGTTTCTTTCATGGCATGCATGACACCCCCACCAGGAGCCTCCATTACATCTAATTTCGTTATAAGAACATCTTTAATCATCATTGGCCCAAGAAATATTTCTCAACTTGGCAAGATCTGTGTACGCTTCAATCTGATCAATTGCAAAACCATGCATGGACTTATTGTTCTGATAATACTCTTTATACCATTCAACAGTCATTTTGACTGTCTCTTCAAACTGTAAAGCAGAACGCCATCCTAAATCAGACAAAACTTTGTCACAATTAAGCTTTAACAAACCTGCTTCGTGAACGTGCCCTTCATTATTAGAAACATCATTCCATTTAATTTGATTCCAATATTTTGACATTTCGTCAATCAGTTTACTTACTGGATAATTTTGATCTGCTGAGGGGCCGAAATTATAAGCTTCTCCATGATGTGCGTTACTCTTATACAAACTTTCTGCTAAACAAAGATACCCGCTAAGAGGCTCCAATACATGCTGCCACGGTCTTGTCGCATGAGGACTGCGTATATCCACAACCTTGCCATTTGACCAGGCTTCCATACAATCAGGCACTATACGATCAACTGCCCAGTCACCGCCGCCAATTACATTACCCGCACGTGCAATACCAAGGTTAATGTTTGAATCTTTAGAGTTAAAAAATGATTCTACATAACTACGGATTGCTAGCTCAGCCATGCCCTTAGACGCACTATATGGATCTTTACCGCCTAAACGATCAGTTTCGCGATAGCCCCACGCCCATTCAACATTGTCATAAGCCTTATCACTAGTAATCATCACTGCAACTACTTTTTTATTTAAAGATCTAAGTGAGTCAAGTATATTAGCCGTTCCAATAGCATTAGTCGTCATTGTTTCAATTGGATTTTCATATGATGAACGAACCAAGGCCTGTGCTGCCAAATGAAACACAAAATCAGGTTGATTTGCTTTGACTAAAGACAATACTTTTTCAGAATCACGAATATCTACTCGATAATCCTGAATAAAGTCAGATATTGAAGAAACTGAATAGTTTGAAGGACTGGTAACTACATCGTCAGACAAACCAACAACTTTTGCACCTAAACTGTTCAGCCAAATAGAAAGCCAGCTACCTTTAAAACCAGTATGGCCTGTAATTAAAACAACTTTTCCTTCAAAAATTTTCACTAAAAAATTACCCTGGTTATGTAATACTACGAATAAAACGATCAAAATTTGTACTTTTTAAACCTGATCTAACTTCCGCCTGATAATTATAATATTCCATATAATTCCCTTGCTCTAAAAACTCACCTAATTTCTCAACTGTATTAAAAACAGGTAACTCACTTACATCAACTAAATCCAAGTCTAGTTGTTGTCTAGAATAAATAACAATTGGCACTCCACTTTCAATCACTTCTAAAGTGCAAGTTGTAATCATGCAAACAATAATTAAATCGTAGTCTTTATAAATAGATTCTAAATTGATAGATGGATCAATATATTTTATTTCAATACCTAAATCTCTATAAAGCGTATTATAAAATTTAACACTATTACGCGGGTCTTCATTATCAAGATTATACTTCTTGATTTTAAAATCAGCAGATAAAGAGAATTTATCTAATAAAAGCCTGTGTAAAAGAATTGCATCTCGAATAAATTCATCTGGATAATCTAAATCACCACTAGACAAAACAACCAAAACCTTTGTATTAGTTGTAACTGGAAGATTGATAGTTTTCTCCAGCCCCTTATTTTTGTTTATAGTAGGGTGTCCCGATAGAACAGCGTTGTATTTTAATATGGTATATTTATTAAGGGCATCGTTCGTCCAGGCAAAAATGGTGTCCGGAGCATGTGGCCATACGCCAATGTATGATTTATCATTCATTAAAACTCCATGAGGCAAGCACGATATAGTGCCTTTCAAGTCATGAATTATATGTGATGCTAATCTACACGATGAAGAAATGGTGTCGTTTGTTACTAAATGTTTTATTCCAGTAATTCTAAAATACTGCGTTATTCTTTCTGTTAGTTTATCCATATGCTCCGATGGATAATTCTCAAGAAAACAACACACCTCGTTCGTGAAAATTTTGACGAAAGATTTCTTTCCAATTTTAGAATTTATTTTTCTTTCAATATCGTTAAAAAGATCAGAGTCTTTTATAAAGTAACTTCTTGTTTTTGGATTTATAGATAATATACGGGCAGTGATTTTTTTCATTAATGAAAAATATGAAAATGAGATTTTACTCAACTTTATATTTGTTAGATTTGGATAATTCATACACGCAACATCACTCTTATAGATTGTCCTATTGATTAATGCAATAATAATTGAAAAATCAAATCTGTCGATATTCTCTTTTCCCGGTATATCTATATTACTAAAATATTGAAATGGTGCTACTGCTGGGTTAAATTCATTATCTAGAATTTTATAATCTATATTTTTCTTGTTGCAGATGCACTTAATAGCTTCAACCAAAACATAGTCAAAAGATGAGGATAATGTGATACTAGTCACTTGAAAATCCATATTTTTAATGGCAAGATTTAGTCTTTCCTCGTACTGCTGAAAGGCAAGACAACAATGGTAAACATGTGATAGAGATATTGGTAAATACTTATATTTCCCATCTGTCATCGACAAATAAGTTAATAGGGAATCAATATTTTCTATCAATGCACGTTTATCAATCGTTATATTAAAATCAAATAGTGCATATCTTAAACCATATTTATTTTTCGTATAAATATCTAAACAAACAATATTGTTAATTTTTGGATATTTTTGGGGTAATACAGACCCTGCTAAAATAAATAAATCTGACAATTTTTTAGTTACCTTTTTCGATAAGGTAATGCTGATAAAACAATGAATCTTTATTGTATTTTTCTTTGCTTATTGGAACCAATTCACAATAAATTGTTTTAATTTCTGATGAGGTCCGAAACACAGAATGGTAGTTCATTTTCCAGACGGAGTCGTTTTCACCTCTCCAATTTATCTCTTGAATATTTTCTGAGAAGTACTCAATTCCTGCAATATATTTAGATGAGACACGCATCATCTCTTCTGCAACACGCTTTATTTCTTCTGGATGTATATGTATAAGAGTAACCCTGCTAAAGACTAAATCAAACTCCCCATCGTCAAACGGTAAATTAGCACAGTCGCCATTTATAAAGTCAATACCTTGATATTTAACTCTTGCTTTAGACAAGGCGTACTCTTGAATATCTATACCAGTTAACGAATAACTCCCAAACTCTTTAAGTAACTCAAGATTGTGCCCTAATCCACATCCAATCTCTAGTATTTTTACCACCCCACTCGTATTTGAGATAATTTTTGACAGTGATCTGGATATACTTTCCCCGGTTTCACTAATTGTATGATTGTTTCTTTCTATTAATGATGTATTGGATCTGTCTGTATACCTCTTTCCAAAATCCGAACAGTACAATATTCTAGCTTTATTTAGATTTGTACACATAATTAAATTAATAGCCTCTGAATTTTTTCCGATTTTGAAGTTCAGATGGTAAGACTTTTCTCTCAGCTGATCCTAATGCATTTTCTATCTGTCTGGCATGTTTAACAATTAAACCCAGACCGGTTGGCTCAATAGATGCGGCATGATCAGGGCCCTTCATTGTTCTGTCTAATGTAAAGTGTCGTTCTATAACGCAAGCACCTAAAGGTATTGATGCAGTACATATATTAACACCTCTTTCATGTCCAGAATACCCTACAAGATATTTATATCGGTCTTTTAACATTGTAATATTTCTAAGATTTACATCTTCATCTTCAGTAGGATATGAAGAAACACAATGTAACAACACCAAATTGTCGTGATAGCTCGATATTTTTTCCACCGCCTTGTCTAATTCTTCTATGGTAGTCATCCCCGTAGATAATAAAATTGGCTTCTTTGTTTCGCATACAGCATCAAGGAGAACATTGTCCACAACATGAAACGAAGATATTTTATATAACGGTGTATTTAAACTTTCAAGCATTTCAACAGATTTAACATCAAATGGGGTTGAAAAAGGCATTACACCACAAGCGCGAGAATGTGAAAATATCTCTTTATGTTGGTTAATATCAAACTCTAAAGCATTTTTATGCTCTCTATATGTTGCTCCAAATGAATTATGGCCAGTGTATGGCTTGTCTAACAAATCTTGATCAAAAGCTGTCTCAACATCTTTTGTTTGAAATTTAACTGCAGAAACTCCAACTTTAGCCGCTTCATCTACCAACTTCTTGGCAATATCCATATCGCCATTATGATTATTACCTATCTCTGCTATAATAAAAGTTGGATGATTGTCACCAATTTTTATCCCATTATTCAATTCAATTTCCATAGTATTTCCTTTTTATATAAAATAAATTATTACCACGCAGTCCAGCCGCCATCAACGACTAAATTTGATCCTGTTACATATGATGATGCATCAGACGATAAAAACAAGATTGGTCCTGCATATTCTGTACGGTCAGACATTCTACCCAAAGGTGTTCGTTTACTGTATTCACTAACGAATAACTCTGGATTATTAGCATACACACCTCCAGGAGTTAGTGTATTAACACGAATTCCGTCTGAGGCATATAAAGTCGCAAGATGCCTTGTCATATTTAATACCGCCCCCTTGCTAATAGAATAACCTATAGGCTTTTCAAGCCTTTCATTATTTTCTGGTGTTATAAGTGAATCATACAATCTTTGATCAGGAGCTACATTTCCATATGTAGAAGAAATATTGATAATTACACCGCTTCCTCTCTCTTTCATCGGTGGTATTACTGAACTAACCATTAACAATGCACCTATAAGATCTACTTGTAAATATGGATCCCAATCTTTTACTCCCTGCTTCTCAAAGATAGCATAGGCCTCTGAGAGGTCCGAATTTCCGACCTGTTTCACTAAAGATGCATTATTAATCAAAACATCTACGCCGTTAATAAACCATTTTTCATTTCTCAATGTCTGATTGAAAAACACTTTCACATCATTTTCTTTAGTAATATCTAAGGAAAAACAATGTAAATTCACTAGTTCACTATCACTGTGAAAATAGTCATTTTTTAATGAATCAATAAGGCTATTTGATTTGATTTTATCTACTGCAATCACGCGAGCACCAGCATTTAACAATGTTGAGACATATACCGTTCCAAGAACACCGCTAGCTCCGGTAATCAAAACGACCTTCCCTTTAAGGGAAAACAAATTGTTAATTGTTAATTTCTTTTCCATATTCTGACTTAATGTTTAATATTCTCATCTCTTATAATGGTTTGAATAATATCGCCATCTATATAATCAAACAATGCATTTTTCTTAATTGCATTATCAACAATAGCCATTGATTCTTTACACGCCTTAAGAAGTCTATGGATGTCCGAAAGACTATGTGTATAACATATAAACGGCGTAGTTCTAGTTAACATGCCTCTTCTTACAAGCTCTTGTTGAAACAATGTAAGTAACTCATTAGAATTATACCCAAAGACTGTATCGATTTCATATTTAGGCCAACTACCAATCCCAAAAGCACGCATATAATTTATATCTAGCTCTTTTGCTGCCTTATTAAAGCCTTCAATAAACATCTCACCTTTTAACAAAATATCATTAATTACTTCTTCCTTCTCAAGAATTTCAATTGTTTTAAGAGCTGCAGCTATTGATGGCAATTCTCCGCCGTATGTAAAAGAGAAGAAAACATCTTCAAATTGACTCATGTATTCCTTCTTTCCAGCAATAACTGATAATGGATATCCATTTGCAATAGCTTTTCCAAAACATGCTATATCGGGAGTTACACCAAATTTTTTTTGCACTCCGCCAATATCAAATCTGAATCCAGTAACCACCTCATCAAAAATCAACAGGGCTCCATTTTCATGACACAATCTCTTTACATTTTCCAAAAAACCATCTTCAGGAAGCTCAGCGCCAACTGGCTCCATTATAAGAGCTGCAACCTTGCCCTTATTTTCATCAAATAATTTTTTAACACTATCAATATCATTGTATTGGAATGGTATTGTCATATTACCAATACAATCTGGTATGCCTTTATTTCTGGGAGTTTGTCCAATAAACCAATCTTGCCAACCATGATATCCACAGCAGCCAATAATATCTCTTTCTGTTATACCTCTGGCAAGTCTAACTGCGCCAGCTGTAGCATCTGATCCATTCTTGCCATATCTAACCATTTCAGCGCATGGGATGATCTCTGACAATCTTTTACCAAGCTTTGCTTCCAGCGGATGACCTAACGAGGGTGTGATAAATTGTTCTGATGCGCATTTATAAAATGCATCATCCACCTGTTTATAACAATGCCCTAAAATAACTGGACCTAGTCCAAGAACAAAGTCAACATACTCATTATTATCAAGATCCCAAACTCTCGAACCTTTGCCTTTACTTAATAATTTTGGCGCTGCACCACTTACGTGGGCGTTTGGCATTTTGGAAAAAGTCTGAGCGCCACCTGGAATATATTTAACTTGCTCTTCCCAAGCGCTATCAGTTTTTTTGTGATTTAAATGTTTTGCCAGATTTTTGTTTAAAGATATATTTTCTTTATCCTTTTTAAAAGACGTGCTCCACCCTTCTCCAAATACATGACTTGAATTTATGGCTTTAAGAGAATATACGTCAACAATCTCAATAATTTCATCCTTCGTTATAGTGTGTGCGTCTTTTTTAATATCTATATTCGACATTATTTTTTGAATTAACTCCATATCATCTTCATAATCTACACACAATCTATAGTCTGACAAATCTTTGTCATTATTTATCTTGCCAACTTTGTAATTATTTTCTTTATTTGTAATATAAAAAGTTACATGCTCCCTATCTGATGGCTTTAATCCATACTTGTATGAATCTTTAAGTGCAGAATAAGTAAACACTGAAACGTCCATGCCATCCGGAAATGTTGTTGGTAGAGGTTCTGTTGAGCTAACAAAATCATATCCATCTTCAACTAACTTCTGAATAGAGAGGTTTATTATATGCGGATCAACCAAAGGACAATCCGATGTGATTCTTACAATAATATCTGCACTTAATTCTCTTGCAGCATTATAGTACCTATCAAGAACATCATCTTCTGAGCCCCTGTAACAATAAATATCGATTTCATTGCAAAGATCGTAGATAGGATCATCCGTTGACATGCCCGTTGTAACAACACCAATAGTAGCATCAATAAGATGGCCATCTCTGAGGCTTTTAAGACGCTTAACTTGGTATTCTAATAGCGTCTCCTGTCCTCCATTTGGAAGGCTTACTTTTCTTAGAACTTTACCTGGTAGGCGCGATGAAGACATTCGTGCCTGAATTAATATTACAACTTTCATATTTCTCCTATATTATTTTTGCATCAGCAACTAAGATGTCCAAACCTGTACAACCTCCTTCTATCTATTTTATTATTTATGATAAAAGAATAAATACTACTGGAGAGAGAACATCTTTCTTTAAAAACCTCTAAATATGTTTCATCAAAAATGATTTTAGACTGGCGCTCTTCAAAATCAAAGCACTTTTCTAAAATATTTCTTAAATCTCCTGAACAATAATTTACTTGGAGCTTTATATATTCACCCACAAAAGAAGGGGCAGTGAAGCTATTATAATTTAAGTTGTTCTCAAAGCTCATAAACCTATCACGATTGAAATGAAACCTACAATAGCTATCAACATGCGTCACAGGAAAAACAGCAATGTCTTCTTTTTGCAAAAAATCAATAAAATTTCGTAGTTCTTTTTGGGCCATAAATAGCCCACTAAATGACAGCTCTAATAAGATTTCGCTAGAGTCTTCTTTATCCCTATTAAACCAACTACTACGCAGGACATCTAATTCGTCAAGATATTTTTTTATTTGTACATTTTTATAAAAAAACAGCACTCTGCGTAAACTATGGGCCATTGAATACAGATCACCCATTAAGGTTGTTACATTGATAATCTTATTTTGTAATGTGTTTTCAATATTGTTAATTCTTTCTGGTAACCAATCCAGCACATCAAAAACGTTTATATGACTCTGAGTCTGATCATAGAGTTCAAGCTCTATCGGTTTGTCTCCATATAATAACCTAGTTTCAATTTTTCCAAGCCTGTTAATCTTGTTAAATAATGACAAAGGTAATACTTTATAGGAGCAAATATCGTATTCATTTTTTTGACTTAAAGAAGAACATAAATCGGAAATCAAGGCTGCCCCTTGTGCGTTTATATTATCCCTCGTTATTAACAAGATATCTATATCAGATAGACCAATAGAATTAATTGACCCATACTGATATACACACTCTATCTCTTCAATAGCAGAAGCATAGGAAACAAATTGATCTATTTCACATTGGTAATTATCATTCTTTGATAATCTTGGAAAATTAATAAATTTCCTTTTCAATGTTTGTCCTGCTTAAGTATTTCTTATTAATTCATTAACCAGCTTCAACGTGCGTGAAAAGTAATCCATTCCTAACATTTCCTTTAACCAATGAGGGACGTGATTCCCTTTATAAGGATGCTCTTCTTCTTTTTCCCATCTTAGCCTGATATCTGATGTCAATCTTAGTAAATCTAAATTATGTATGTGTTCATCATAAATCATAGAGAAAGAGTCTTTTTTTTCACATTCAACACCCTTATCATTATAGTAATATATTGGCAAAATATTAACTAATGATATGAAGTTCTTCATTTGATACATAGAATTTTGATCGTTCTGGTAATTTTCATGTAAATAAATACCCGCTAACGGATGATGTTTAAAAATACCTGTTTTCACAGATTTTTCTAATAATTCTTTTATTGAAGGAAGGATTTTAGTGTTTTTAGTCACACTACAAACATTAAAATCAACAGTGTCTGGGCCAAAAACTTGTATTGAGTTACGTAGCACATCGATTGGCAAATACCCGGGAAGATAATTGTCCAAATCAAACTCTGAACAAGTTAAAAAACCGTGGTGTTGGAGTGGGTCAACCTCCAACAAATAGTTGTACCCAATCAGTAGCAACTCTCTCAGTTTGCATAACTTACTACTGTCAAGAATAGTGGATTCTTTTACAACAATATATGTATCGAGATCACTCCAACCGACTACATAATCATCTGATGCAATACTTCCGTGAATCCAAAAAATTAGAACATAGTCCTGTAAATTTTTTCTTGCCCATAAAATTAGCTCATCCACTGGTCTTAAATAACTACTCCCTTTAAACTGCACATCACTCTCATTCTTTCTATCAACACTAGTTAATTGTGCATTTATTCTACAAGGCTTAGAATGGGCAATTAATTGTTTATAGCTTTCCAAAATTAGCTGAGCTTGCTCTTTGGGTGCGTGAAGCCCGTCTACCTTCTCCAGCCCTAAACTTTTTGGACTTAGAAACCACTCTAGCTGCTTTTTTAATAATCTCTGGTAATTATGACTCATAAATAACTAAACACTCTTTTTTCTGCATCACGCAAAATAGCTGCAAACTCTCTCACAACACCTTCACCGCCTTTTGACTCTAACATTAAGTCTGAGATATTTATAATTTCAACCCAGGCATCTGAAGGGCACACTTTAAATCCAACCATTTCCATCACATCTAAATCATTCAAATCGTTTCCAATGTAAGCCACAGTATCTATATTTATCGAGTTTTCCATGCAATAATTGGTAAGAAAATCTTTCTTGTTGGTTATGCCGTTGAACGCCCTTACATTCATTTTGGTTGATCTATATTGAACTATACTTGATACTTCTGTAGATAAAATAAATGCATTTATCCCTATCTTTTTTAAAAGCTCAAAACCAATACCATCACTTCTGCTACAAGAAACATATTCATGTCCATCATCGGAAATAAGAACACTATTATTCGTCAGTACGCCGTCAAAATCACATACAACTGTAGTGATACTATCAAGTTTCATGTCTCATATACCCATAATCATTTAAATTTAATTCTGGCAATAACTTGTCTAATTTTATATTATCGGCAAAATACCTTTGTTCCAAATCTTTTAAATAATGTCTTACAAATTTTTTCTTACTACTAATTGATATTTTTTGTAATAGCCACTTCATATATCTAGAATTAAATAAATACCCTGGTCGAGGCCGCACTCCAGTTTTCATAAAGACATTCAATATTCTTAATACATTTGTTTCATAATACCCAATACTTTTATTATTTCTCTTTTGTTCAATATAACTGTAAATATCGGTATCTTTGCTGCCAATAAAATCCATAATTTGTTTGAGAAATTTTTTTTTATTTATTACAAGCATCTCATAAGGAACAACTAATACATTTTCTCTACCTAATAATTTTATATAATAACTGACTAAGTTGCTATATTCCAAATTCCCTAAGTAAAAAAAATCAGAACCACATCCCTCTTCCTCGTAAAACTCTTTAAATGTATGACAACCGCCTTCTTTGATATACTGTCTATAAATAGACTCCCACATATCTACTTGGTTTCTAATGCAAATAATTACCTTAATATTTTTAGATATCTTTCTTATTCTATCTGCATAATCAATTGCACCTTGGCCTGTCAACATACTTCCACTAAATCTTTCGTCTGATAAAAGAACGGTTGTATCTTTTTCAAGTCTAGAAATCTTCTGTTTAATGCCTGTTATATCTATTTTTTGAGGCAGTTCCCGACGAAGACTGTATACCCAGCTTTTTTCTTTTTTGATTTGAGACGATATTCCCAGATAATTCACATCCTTAATAAAAGGGAATATTGAATCCTGAAGCCAAGTAGTTGCAGTTTTATGAAATCCAATATGTACAATCATTAGTCTAAATCTCTCATTTTGACAATAAAGCTTGGATTCAACAAAGACTTCCCGGAATTATATCTCAAAGATAAATGTGTTTTATATCTCGTCATCCTAGCACCGCTCTCACTAACAATTGCATGCGCTGCACCAGTATCCCACTCCATAGTTGACCCTAATCTTGGATAAATATCAGCTTCACCTTCAGCCACTAAACAAATCTTAAGGGAGCTGCCAATAGATATTAACTCTTTTTCTTTACTGGTCTTTATAGAATCAATAAATTCTTTTGTCTCATTTGACATATGTGAGCGACTAGCTAAAATTTTACAGGTCTTTCGATCTTTGTTAGAATTTATTGGTAATCTCTGGTTATCTTTGAAAGCACCTTCGCCTAGTTTTGCCCAATAGCATATATTCAATGCCGGAGCATAAACCACCCCAAGAACTGGTCTATCTACATGAATTAAAGCTATATTAACAGTAAATTCACCATTCTGCTTTACAAACTCCTTGGTGCCATCTAGTGGGTCAACCAGCCAAAAATACTCCCAATGCTTTCTAACCTCATAAGGAATTTCTTTACCTTCTTCAGATAAGATAGGGAGGTTAACTGAGAGTTTATTTAAACCATCTTCAATAACATCATTAGCTGCTTTATCAGCCAGAGTTAATGGCGAACCGTCTTTTTTATATTCAACTTTAAAATCTTGTTTGTAGACCTGCATTATAGCATTGCCGGCTTCCTTGACAATAGTGACAATATCTTGAACATCAATCTGATTAAGCATTGTTAAGTAATAATTTCCTTAGACTTCAGAAAATCAACCACCTTAGCGGTAGACTCTTCTAACGACTCACCCTCAGTATCAATAACCAAATCTGGATTGTCAGGCGCCTCATAAGGAGAATCAATGCCTGTATATTTCTTGATTTTTCCGGCGCGTGCTAGCTTGTATAAGCCCTTAACATCTCTTGACTCACAAACCTCTAGACTGGCCTTACAATAGATCTCAATAAAATCCCCGTTAGGCAATAATTGTCTAGCAATATTACGGTCTTCTTTGAATGGACTAATGAATGCAGTCATAGTAATAACGCCAGCCTCCATCATTAGTTTCGCTACCTCGCCAATTCTTCTAATGTTTTCTTTACGGTCATCATCACTAAAAGTTAAGTTTGATGATAGGCCGTGACGAACATTATCACCATCTAAAACATAAGTCCTGCAGCCTAGGTTGTACAACCTCTCCTCAACTGAATGCGCAAGGGTTGACTTGCCTGAGCCCGATAGACCGGTAAGCCAAACAACAACAGACCTGTGGTCATTTAGTTTATTGCGCCTTTTTCGGGTAATGGTTGCGTTGTGATAGATAGTGTTTAGTGTTTTCATAAAATTACGTACTGGTATTGTTATTTTTTTTCCTGATCTACTTCAAAAATCTTTCAAAACACACAGAGAGCGATTTTTAATAACAATAATGGTCTTTATTATAAACAATTACCAAATCAGGATTGTTATTCCCTTCGCTAAGTACTGCACATACGATTTGTTTATTTGACAAAAATTATCTCTTTGACTTCCTGAAGTGATTTTTAATCGCTTGCTTATATTATGGCTGTAATCCCAGCTCTCATAGTCCCTTCTACGCCGTATTGAATTAGCGGTTTGGTGAGTATTGGCAGCATTTCCTTAGGGATGGCTTAAATCGCTGGCAAAAAACGTGTGCCGTAACTTGCTACAGGGAATAAACATTTGTTAATTATACTCATGATTTTTGTGAAAAATTTTCAGCTAAATTAGCCTTTCCAAATTCAACGCCTGGTTGATCATAGGTATTGATTTGTAAAAATGCACCAATACAAGAAACCAAAAGCTGGTAACTAAACATAATTTTTGCAATGTTGTATTCATCCACAGTGCGGATGGAAATCACGTCACAAGGAATATCATCTTGCTCTTGAATTGACTGTATAGTCATGTCAGCTTGCATATTTAATAATTCATTCAAACGCAAACCTTCTGCACAATCCCAGGCTAACTCATCAAATTTGTTAGAAGGAGTTTTTGGAATGATACTGCTATCCCTTAGATCGTCAATTTTGATAAAAGTCACGGTCTTATCACGAACACCATCCATAATCAATTGCAAAAAACTATGTTGATCAACTGGGCCAACTAAACCAATAGGGGTGAGTGCTTGGCGCGCCCCATTAACATTAATCTTGCCCAGACTTTCTGCCCAAAGCTGTACATACCATTTATTAAAACTTTCCAATATGGATGAATAGGAAAAGACAACATTAATATTAAACCGACTTTTATTTTCAACTAAAAACCGTGCTTTTCTAATAATTGGCTTGTAATAATCAGTTTTCTCAAAAAAGCTATCCGATACTCGCTTGCAGCCGTTAAGTAGATTATCAATATTTACACCAACCATTGCCAACGGCACTAAACCCACCACACTGAATACTGAAAAGCGTCCGCCAATATTCTCAGCTAAATCAAAAACTTTAATATTATGCTTATTCGCAAATTGCGTTAGTGCACTCTTAGCTTCAGAAATAATTGTGCAGTTGGTGGTATTAATTTCTACTAACGCATTGAGATATT